>JGI20166J26741_10740003_pt1 | contig 15214 bp, 6 predicted proteins | sample TergutCu122P5_FD_26741 | JGI IMG/M metagenome (IMG submission 26741)
GTAAGGCTGACAACCTTACCACCATCCTGTGTCGTTGTCATGAAATCTGGGAACCTTAACTTCCTGGAACCCTCTGGGCCACTCCAGGCCTGTAACGGGAATGCTTTTTACCAACTAAGGATGCTAATATCACCTTGTTTGCAGACAATACAAGTATATTAGTAACTAATTCAAATGATTCACATCTTAAAATAGTAATGAATGAAATATTTATGGATATAAACAAATGGTTTAAAACTAACCTATTTTCTTTAATCTTTACTAAAACTCATAGCTTAGATATTAGAACAAGAAATTTTAATGACAACATTATTGCTTGCCATAATAACCATCGCATCTCTAACACCACTCACACATAGTTTTGGGGGTTAGTTATAGATGATACCTTGTCCTGGAAATACCATATTGATCAAATAATGTTAAAGTTGAATTTAGCTTGTTTTGCAGTTAATCGGTTAAATTATATTGTCCCAAGAGACTTCACGAATGATAAATTTTTCTTACATACATTCCATTATAACTTATGGTATAATTTTTTGGGGTAATTCAACATCCAGCATTAAAATATTCAGATTTTTAAAAAATTATTATAATCATAACAAATTCATGAAGTTGGGATTCCTGTAGAGATCTATTTAAAAAGATGAAAATACTACCTGTATGTTCACAGTGCATATGTATGCTATGTCATTATATATAGTGAATAACAAACATCTATACACAATGAATATGGAGATTCGTAACTTTAATACTAGATATAATACCAATCTTCAACCACCCATCTCTAATTTGACTAAATTTCAGAAGGGGGCTTATTAATTTGGAATAAAGATTTTCAGTCACCTCCCAGCAAACAAAAAGTGTTTAATGAATGATTTGGAATGTTTTCGTGTAGCCCTAAAAAGGTTTCTTAACTCCAATTCATTTTATATCTTGGAGGATTTTTTTAACAATAATAGATAACCACACGTGTTTTGCATTTGTCTTTTAAGTTTAGGTAGTTTTATTGATTTGTCTCCACAATTCATGATTACTATTACAAGGATTAGAAGGAGTCACTATTGGCTGTTGCTGTATTGTTGTTTGATATATCTAGATAAATAATGATGACTAATGCTGATTTCACATTACTTGACATTTAAAAATATCTTTGTTGTATCTAATTTTACTTATGGGATGCTTTTCTAATGTGGCTATTTCCACATCCTCATGATATAGACCTGTGATTGGATTAATGGAAAAGAATAAAGATGATGATGATGATGATGACGACGACGACGACGACGACGACGATGATGATGACGACGATGACGATGATAATGACGATGACGATGACGATGACGAAGATGATTAGGAAAATCACATAACTTCAGATATTGGGGTTTAGCCACTGCATATTTTGAAGCTGTTAAGAGTATCAGCATAAATTGCAGCTACCACATTTAGAGTGACTGTGAGTTGGTGGGAGGAAGTGCAGTGATGTATAGGTCATACATTGGGAGTAAGGATGGCATACGGGTTCTGACACTGACCAGGGGAAAAGGGTCACTTGGTTAGGAAGAAGAGTTGGAGAAGGAGAGATGAGGCCAGTTATTACTCATTTTGTTTCAGTCTTTATGGTCTAAAAACTGTAGTAGAGGTGCTCAACTATTTCAATGCTGCTTTGTGATCTAGCTTTGATTACATTTCTTAAAATTTTGAGGATATGAAAAGACTTTGATACCATCGTGCTTAATAGGTAGCAAGAAACCTTGCAAGTCAGTGAGTTAAATCTGTCACTGGGGATACATGAGTTGGACACAGAATACAGTATGTTATTGTTTATTCGAGTCCACAAGCCACAAAATATAATCATGTATTCTGCAAATTAAGTGTTTATTTTAGATGTCTTGTATTTATTTTGAATTTCAGGATGTTAATGAGATTGCATTTGATGATAAGAATCTTATTGTGACAACTCCTGCATTCATGTATGAAGGACAGTTCTTTGAAATTTACAATGGCATTGGCAACATGATTAAGAAGGTGGTACAGCTCATCAAGTAGTACATCCGGTACAGCTCATCAAGTAGTACGTCCGGTACAGCTGTGCTACTCGATTATACAAGAGCTATCGTAGAAGGTAATGGTACTGTTAGGTCATGAGTGAGGTGTGGATATGTTTGTACGTGTTGCCAGCACTCGTTGACTAAAGTGAATGCATAATGGGGTGGTCATGGTTAGAATTATTTCATTTATTTTATTGGTGTAGCTCCATACTGAAAATTGTAAGATGAATTTAATTTTGGTTTGTGGTGGTACATTAAAGAAAGTTTTTGTCCAAGTGAGAAAGTTTTAGTGGAAAAAGAATACACATGTTTGTGAGTGATGTAATGGATATATTAAGACTTGGTATTAAACTGTAGTTTTTGTTGACTGATTTTTAAAAACACTTCCAAATATGAAATTTTAGAATGTTCTATGGAAAGATGTAAAAATATAAACAATGGTTCTGTGTACTTCGATGTGGAGTACTGTTCATATATCCATAGAGTATGGGTACAGGTATCAAATTATCTATCATTGCTAATACATTTCATTGTAGATACAGTTTTTCAGTGTTTCATGTCCGCTTGCCCCCACCTCTCAACATGAATCACCTCTAGTTCTGCTGAGCTTCAAGTAACAGTGTGTGGGTTATGTTATAATGAACTATGATGAAATGTATAATTTTAAGTCTGAAATATGCTAATATTAAATCTCTAAATCTATAAGAAGTGCATTGAAAACCCAGAAAGAACATATGTTCTTTAGCCCTTTGAAGACTAAAATTAATGTATTGTATATGACAATTCACTAGAAACCTCACAGAGAACAATGTGCTTCCATTATAAAGACCAATAAATTCTGTGTAAGAAAATAATCACTGCTTACTGTGGGAACCATATGGAATGTGTGAGTACACTACATGGACAAAATGCAGAATTTTTAGTGTTAAAGCTGGTGTGTATATAGTAACACCTGGGACTGAAAGGGTTAAGCATATTTCATGGGTGGGAACTGATGCATCCAGAGTCCTTATCTGTGTGCAAGTGCATAGAAAGTGGACAGCAGATTGATTCAGGTCAGGTTAGAGGTAATGGAATGCTACTCAAATAAATTGTGGAAGGCTTTTTAATGAAGTGTTACAGTAATAAATCACTTATTCAAAAATACATCAGTTTTTTTTATTCATCCTGTGTGTATGATCTGGCTATAGTTTTTATTATTTTATTCATCATCCTATCTACAAAAGTCAACAAAAATAATACAACAGTTAGACTCAGTCATACAAGACTGTAGACAATATGATGTTTCATATTTCTAATCAACCAGTTTCTGACCCACAGTGAACACATTCTGTATCCATCTTAAGGCCAGCTGTTTAACGCTGTTTGGGAAATAATGTATTTAATGTGAGACACATAGAAACTCAAAAATGTACTGTATGGCAAAATGCAGAATTTCTTAATGTTACAGCATGTGGTTTAAATTATTAATAATGGGAAAATGTTGTAGCATTGGTAACAGTGCTTGTATGGACTGGAATTGATGTTGTATAATGCAACACTGATATAGTTCCCAGCCCCTCAGAAATGACCTAGTTGCAGTAGGGTTCTTAGGGAGGAGCATAAATTCTTTAGAAAAGTTGTAATACTGGTTATTAGGAAAATATAAAATTAAACTTTCTGCTAATTAGAATACATCAGAGCATGGTATTAGACCCTGCAAAGTGTAGCCATAGGAAGTATGACTGAACATTTAACTATTAACACATTCAGTGATTGTGGGTATTGTAATGGTACCCACCCTCCATATAGGTTCCATCCCTACCATGGCTGGTTTCATACCTTAAAATTCAGATTTATTCTCCATAAAACGAAATGTGTCAATGTAATGCATTACTAATTTCTTCAAAACCAGAATTTATTTTTGCCCACTGACAAGATAATTAAAGAATGTAGCCTTTTGGCATATGATGTTATAGAGTCTGGTTTAAATTTTACAGTGTTTTAGTGGAACTTGCTGCTTCCATCTTCAGTGTAGCAGGTTTCAAAGACAGTGGCAAATGTTTTCTGTCAACATGGCACCACATTCCATTCACATCACATTTGCAGGCCATGACATGATAATCTCATGACTCATATGGTCTTGTTTTAAACTTATACATTTGTCTGCGATGGATATCTAAGCAAGTAATACAAATAATCTATCCACAAGAAAAGGCTGGGCTGCCCTGATAATATTTTGAACCTTTAGTTTACAGTTAACAGGCTTTTCATGAATGCATTACTTATGATTCCAGTCCATTGATTTTAATTCGAACAGCATGTTTGAATTTGGATAGTGCACATACTGCTGTGTACCTTATTTTGAATGTACGTTGTTTAAGTAACTGGTTTTTCAATAATTTTGCTGCCATACTGATTTGTGCAGTGACAGTACACTGACATTTTGGAATTTGGGTAGGTTTATTTGTTCATACTGTACAGGTCTGTGCTACAGATTAACAGCAGTGAATGTATTGGTATATTTGATGAAAATTTCTTCTGTTTGCAGGAAATGATAGTTTTCTCAGTACAGTATTTCCAACAGCATTTAAAAAATGCTGTGTTTTGAGAGATGATATGTGAATTTCAAGTGGATTACAGTAATGAATGCTACATAATGTGTAATGCCATGTGTGTAATGTAAATTGTTAGTTTTTGTAACAACTGGGGCATTACAGCATTGTCAGTGGTTGCCAAATGGAAAATCATGGTTATCCAGGTTTTATGTTGGAATAGTTAATTTATTTTATTTTTGCCCTGTTATGATGTTACAGTTTAAAGAGTTAAATTCCTGAGTACAAATAGCTTCATTTTCATGGTATTCATTTTCCCTGTTTTGCATGATTTAAAATTTGAAAACCAGTGGGAATGAACTATTAATTCTGTAAACTAGTTTTCTTGTGACTGAACTACACTTCATCATGAAAGCATCAGCTGAACTTTTGCTTCCTTGAAACCATACTGAATATGATGTTATGTACAGAAAATTCTTCATAGTGTAAATTGTTTATTGAAACTGTGGGTTTTTGGCCCACCAGTGTTGTATTTTGCAGCCCCCAAACACATTTTTATATTATGTATATACTATAAGAATTTCATAATAATTTAGGCAGTTAGGTGTACCACATATTGTTATTTTTCCATGTGCGGCCTGTAAACTAGCCCACAAAAATGGATGTGGCCTTTTGCCATAAAAAAGTTGGATGCCCATGATTAAAACTGTCGTGTTGGTTGATATACATCAACTTAACAGTGTTGGTACTTACACTAAAGCTCCCATATTTTTATTACGTACCTTTTCAACTACAAAGGAACAAATTTCCTCAGTTCATGTTTCAAATTCCCAAGCCACGTTATATTTGTGACATTCTCTGTGCACCAAAAGTTGAATCTGCTACCTCTAAATAAACCAGTTTGTGGCAATCTAATTCTTCAGGTACAGTCTGGCAAGATTGCAGATTTGTAGGTCTTATGTCAATATTGCATGATCACCATCTGCCATTTAAAAATAGTCTTCAGCAACCTTTACAGAATGTTAGGAATTTCAGTTGCAGAAAACTGTGGAAGAGTTTCATTTTAGAATACAGGCAGGTGATGTACAGGCTCTCAAAGGACACAACACATGTCTTTATATCAATGTTATTCAGCTTAATGCTAGAAGGGGTTCATATAGATCTTTTGGATCTGATGATGGGGATGTGGCCTTTATCTTCTTAATCTTTTGTTTATTGAATTTATCTTGAAATGCCACAAGTTTCAGTTTGGCAGCTGACACTGTGCTAGAACCTTTCTTCTCTGGTTTTTCAGCTGGTGGTATCACAAGTGTCTCTTCCTCAGGCACTGTTAGTATTTCTTGGTCTTCGTGATCCAGCATCTTAAGTTGCTCAATAATATTCTTGGGCTTTGAATCTCCAGGTACTGAGCCTTGCTCATCATGTCCATCATCATACCTGCTACTGTTCTTGTTTACATAAACAACAACATACTCTGAGAACGAAGACTTTGTGGGAGTACTAATATCCGCAAAATCACGGAAATTTGCAAAGAAGTCATTACCATGATTATGTTGTGGTCTTGGGTTGGTGGCTCCTCCTCCATTGTAGAAGGCTGGTCTTCCATGCCCATTATTGCTATGATAGTAGGGACTAAAAAATTCGTTATTACCACTCCCTCCATAAATATTGGCTTCCGCCTGGTCATCATCACTGTAGAAGGTTCCACCTCGGATCACTCCAAAGTTTCCAGAACCCAGGAGATTATTAGAGTTGGTTTCAGCAGCAGCTGCAGTGTGTACATATTGGTTGTCCCGGAATGATCCTCCCCCAAAACTGATGGGCTGGAAACTGTTGTGCTGAGGTCTCAATAGTGTTGGTCGCTGGGTGTGGGCTGGTTCTTGGAAGACTGTGGGACGGGAGTGACCAAGTGGGGAAGGTGCAGGGAAGATTGGTGCAAAAGAGGGGAAGAAGTGCTGACCCATGCTGATGCCATCCTCTCGCTCTCTGCTGTGTGTAGTAACTGCTTCCTTGTTTTCTTCTTGGTTGCTGCTGTGCTTGTCATCTGGTTCCACATACTTGTCACTGTTATGTCCATACTCTGCCTCAGGTTCAGCTTCTGTCATTTCTGATGAATTCGTAGTTTCCCTTCGTGTGCGAGCCAAAGAACTGACACCAATACCACTATGTGCCTGGAGCTCTTCTTCTGTGTGGGCAGACACAGCAGGATCCTGTTAACAAATAGACAAAACTTTTGTCAGTCCACATTACATACACAATATTATCACCAACTTGTTGTACAGTGTTTTTGTTTGTTATTAATTACTGCTCCAACATGTGTCAGTCACAGCTATTAGCCATTCTCAGGGAGCTCACAAGTTTATAAATGTGTGCAACTTATGTGTCAACTTGTGTGGAAGAGATGCTACATATATCATTAAAATTATAATTAAAATTTAATTATTAAAATCCCTAGATTCAGTTTATGGTTAAATACAACATAAAATTATTTAATGTTATTTAAATTATTACATTGATGTAAGTTGCTGTGTCCAAACATCTGTGTTTTAGCCTTGCTTCAATTGAAATACATCCTGGAGTAAAGCTTCAGGTACTTCATGTTCAGGCTATGCATTACATTCATATACATTTGAAGCAGAGGAGTCAGAAAGTGCCTACATTGTTTACATGCCTTCCTAATTCTCAGCGGAATGAGGAAGGAAGAAAGGAAGGAAGTAGTCTGCAACTTTTCCTTGGAACTTCTCAACCCCAAAACAGTTCAGCGAGATATAAGTTTACATGGGTCTTTATGTAAAGGCCTTGTTATTTTGGTCGATTTTAACCAAACTTGGATTTCCTCGCAAGGTTTTAGTGAAGAAACGTCAGTTGAAAACGTCACGGAAATGTATTCAGGGGGAGCTGCGTTCCATGTGAACAGAGTGGGAGGGAGAAGGTATGAGGAAGCAAGCGGTCGCGTTATTTAAGTTTTCGTACGCGCTTAAACGCGGGTAACAAAAAAAAACCGCGGAACCGGAAAAGAACCGCCGATAGGTCGCGCGGAAAGGGATGAAGTCTGCAATCGATTATTGACTATGGTTCAGTGCGACCGTCCAAGAATGGATAAGTGTTGTAATAGTTTCAAAGCGAAATAAATTGGAAATTTGTGTGTATAAACGGGAGAAATTAACTTAAAAAGTTGGAGGACGTCTTACGCGCGAACCTTACGTGCGAAAAAACATAACGTTCATGTGGGTGTTTTGGCAGGTCTTCAAAAATCGTACTTACATAGGAAAACCTTTTACCCGGGAAATATTGTACATCCAAGAGGATCACAGTCTAAATTCTCATCAATTTGAAAATATTGAATATCATATTGCATTAATGTTTGTGACAGAGTGAGCGGGAGTAATTAAGTGATGGGACTTGAGCAAATTGTGTACAGAGAGTAGATTTTTTAACCTCCATTCCAAGAATTACTTATTTTTATGCAACGACATTATCTCTTTTCTTCACCTGTCTGCTAAACTCGTCTCCTTGTTCTTGGCGTTGTTGCTGCTGTTGTCGCTGAAAGGGCAGCCCTGTGATGGCCAATGTTACATGTGGGTGACTCCTGTAGCCATCTTCCACTGCCAAACTCTCGTGTGGAACTGCTGAGGAAGAGAGGTAATTATCCTTTGTTGTGAAGTAATAACACCAATGTAATTGAGGGACTTTATCCCAAATTACAGTGACAAAGAAGGGAGGCAACAGACACAACTTTTGTATTGTAATGATATTATGAAGTGGCAAGGTGTTACATATGTTTCCGAATGCATTCATTACAGTATTTATTCTTCTGTACTGAAAGTCTGTCTCCACAGTGGTCTGGGTTAGATCCCAGGCCAGTCCATGTGGGATTTGTGGTAGAAAAAGTTGCACTGGGATAGGTTCTTTTATCTGTTTTGGTTTTTCTCCTGCCAGTATAATTTCATCAGTGCTTCATACTTATATTTCATTATCTACCACTGATGTTATATAAGGTTAGCAATTGATTGTCATTAAAGAAAACGCCTGTCACTGCTCTCTTCTTTGACATGCAAAATTATTGCTCCTAGCTAAACGGCATACAAGTATTACATTGTGTAAAAGCATGTACTGTTTTTCTTCCTTATAGTTTATTATTCATACCACATCAGAAATGGTGTAATTGGAAGTATAGATCTCATTAAGTGCCATATGTTGTGGTGTGTGGTTTAGGATGGCATCCCAACTACATAACTTCCAGACACCAGTGTATATTACTGTTACTTGTGGGTAATGGTGCCTAAGTAGTGACAATGATGGCTCGTACTGTTGGGTTACCAGCTACCTACTTGTTCAATGAAGGGAAGAGAGGGTACCTTATGATTAAGGGGGGGGGAGTTATATTCTAATAGTATATTACTTAAGGACGACAAAAGTATATAATTCGCTAAATTTTACACTTTTCTACGGTGTGGTGATTCTTATTGCTTGAAAGGCTCCATTAATACCGAAGCTGCAGGCGGAATGACGAGAACTTTAGCGTACTAAAGTAAAACAACACAGTATGTGAAATGTAAAAGTAACAAGTGTGGAGGTGTGTGCCAACTCTAATAATCGTACATCATCAGTATTCTGAGAAAATTTAGGTATACAAAATAATACGGAGGGTGAGAAGTGAGAAGACGGGAAAGAAAAGAACGCCTTCGATTCCACTGTTGCCAACAGTCCGATAGGACAGCGATCCAGATCACTGCAGCGCTTAGCGAGTGTCGCCATTCACCGCTGTTTGAGATATCAGTATTGGCAGTCGTGGTGCATTTCGACTAACGGTGTTGAAATCGCTGTAACTGGGACATTGCTCTTCTGTAATAAAAACCGTCATTTATCTGTTTATGTAAATGTATGTAGTGTGAGCATGGATCGCTTACTTTGTGCCAGGTGTGACTCGTATTTCCACTTATTTTGCCAGTTTTAGGTAGTCTAGCCCTATGAGCCTCATATTTTATTATGAGGAGTGAAATGTTATAACACAACATTAGGTTTTTTTTTTTCGGTTCGGGAATGACAATGTATGTTAGCTTCGAAGGAGATTTGAACCCGCGACTTAAACATGATCGTCGTAAACATTTTCCATATGCATGAGATATGTTAAGTCCATTATTCATTTAAGTGTCCTTAATATGTCATTGAACTGGAACGTTTCATATTAAGATGCTGTACAATGCATTTTAACTTGCGGGTGGAGGCATACCAGTGGCGAGGTTGTTACAAAATGCTACAGTTGAAATATGTAGCAATATGGATGATCTGTGACAACTGGTATTGCATATAAATGCGTTTAGGTTACAAGTGAAGTACTGTCACTCAAATGAAGGCACTGGATAGGAATTTGCCATGGACTGATTCATAGTTCGGCTGCGCCAGCCTGGGTGTCCGAAATACACAAGTGTAGTTGTAAAGCCTCCTTGCATTTCCGATACGTAATCACTAAACTGCTTTACTTGTACTGTACGTATCAGTGTGTTTGTTAGAGGTTGTTTTGTGCGAGTGTGAAACTATGTGTGTGTGAGTGAAGACTACAGACAGAACCTGCGTCAGAAAACAACGACAAGTTGATTAACAAGAAATATGATTGTGTGCGTGTCGTTTAAACAGGAAACAAAGAACGCGTAACAATTAGTTCGGAAATTTCGTGGTAAGAGACCTGGGGATAGATGGAAGGGTAATATTAAGAAGGATGTTAGCGAAACAGGTTATGAAGACAAAACTTGGATTTACCTGATTTATGTTATAATTAAGTATGACTGGATTTTGTGCAGTGTCATCGATGAACCTTTGGATTTCATAAGGGCATAATTTTATATTAAGTTGGATGGCTGTTGTCCAAGAAAGGCCTGTATCGTGGAGTTAATTAATCATGTTATAGCACTTCAGAAACAAATGTGTAAGACTATAATCAAACCCCAGATCGATCGAGTTCACAGGAAGGTAATACGTTCGACTCCTCTTAGGCAGTCTCCGATGGCGTGGCAGTCAGGTACAGACTCTACTGATAAAGGTGCAGTAAGCCAAACGTAATGTTGGTAGCTAGTTCTATGCAGAAGTTTTTTTTTAAGAGCTAACAGGAGTTCAACTAGCCAGGAAATACTGCCCTTCTAGTATTCGTTACCGTGTTTACAAGGTACGCCGTTGATTTTTGTGTTGACACCGATGATCCAATTGACATATTTTTTTTATTCAAGATCCATTTTAATACTTTTCTGCCATTCATTCGCGTTTTTAACTGTCGTATTTGAAGTTTTTGTTGTTCCCCTCATTCCCTATACACAGATTCTGAGATAATTCCATTTCTATTTTATGTCCTACTGACTTCATCATTTAATTATTATTGTTCTGACTCCGACATTATGCATTTACCAAAATGTGATGTACAAAATAAAGACGATTATTTTAAAATGTCAGTGCAACATAACCTCTGCAACTGAAGCATTGTCTGTATATTACCATAGTAACTGTCGGCCTTTCCCGTTTTCTGGAATGAAGGAAACTCACGTTGTTCCATGTAACTTGTTCCTGGATTTCCGAGCGATTGTAAGGAAGGAGTCAAGCGCGCTGGGTCGTCCAACTTTCTCGCGTCTGAAAACAAGAGATTTTCATTGTCTGTAAAAATCACATGCAGTGATGGAGGCACAACACGTCCACTTGGAAGAGAAGCATTAACGTTAACCCATCTGTGTATTATGTTATCTTATTTCTTCAAAGTACTTACACCGAAATACTTCGGGATTGGTATAAAACATGGATATCAGAAACTTTATCCGTTGCCTATATGTAAATATTTAAATTTTCGTAATGTCCTGCTCCTACTCCAACAGCGGCTGGTACGTTCTTAAAAACCGCGCGGTTGGTGTATATTGAACTACGTGGGAAATATCAGGTTCGGTTCTCCGTGGTTGTAGTTACGCTCATCAAGACATATGTAAGTTGCATATTTCTGCACTAAACAGAATTAAAAATTCAGTAGCGTAAAAGGAATTTGCAATAAGGTAGTGAGTAAAGTAACACCGTCTAAAGAGAAATATGATTGCGTGATCAGAATTAGGCGAAGTAAGTATGCATCATACGGTGACGACCAGAAGGGTGAGAGAGAGACACACTGATGACAGCGCAGAGGTGGAAGAAAATACAATTCCATGCAAAACCGTGTATACACGAATTTTTATATCGCAGCTGGAAGTTAGGTATGCAGAAATAACCCTTCATTTAAATATAAAACCGGTGGGTGTAGGGGTTTTGGTATATTGGAATTAATTTTAAATATGCATGAATGAAGTTATGACTTGATGATTCTGTCTCGGGATAGAATCCATTGGCAGACTCTTGTGAACACGGTACTAATTAATCTCTTGTGTTTACAAAGGCGAGGAATCACATGGACCCTCCTTCTTCTTGGATATCGTAAGGTGGTTAATTGGCTATTTAGAAACTCTGGGCCTACAATGTAAGAAGTGAGGGCGCCATTCGGGCTGAAGAAGAAGAAGGAGGAGGAGGAGAAGAAGAAGAAGAAGAATGCTTTGGTGTCAGTTTTTCATATGTGTTTGTAGACACACCCTGTAAGTTAAAGACTGTGTTCACATACACACACTCTGATTTATGCTGTAGCTGCATCCCTGAACAACCCGCGAAATGCGATAAAGTGTAAATAACAAAGTTTTCTTCCATGTACTTAGTACTACGAATAGGAATTACTCTCCTGAGCGGATGCGATCTAGTGGTAGATTTCGTGACAAATCATTTCTGTTCACTTAACTTTTTAAGACAGTGGTAACGGTATACCACCTGGTCTAACATAACGAAACTCTGTATTTTGACAACGCAGAGTATTTATGTCGTTCATTGGATTCTCACAATAAATTCCAGTTATTTCTCTAAATATCTTTAGCTTATCCGTCTTTCGAATGGAGGTGATCTATGTTCTCTGTGAGGTGGCAACTAGAGTAAAAACGAGTATGCAGAGGATTAAATGTGAAGCTATCCAACCAAAGGAACCGTCGAATTTGGAATCAGAATGGCCTGCGTACATGTAAGAAGACGATGGGGGGGGGGTCTGAATTTTTAAATCACACACAGGACAAACCGAAGTTGCATGAATCTGGTAATGCCTATGTTGGTATCAAATACATTGCGCAAATAACACAGACCTTATTTTAACATTGATATATCTGTTAACCCACGTGAGACTGACAGGGGAAACAATTGACACCAGATGAAGGAAGGCCTATTGTGTATGTTTCATATAATGAGAATGCTATGCTCACTAATATTGAAGTATTACAGCATAACTGCAGCTTGTATAAGCCTTGCCCTCGGCCGAATGCGATATTAAGAAGAAAATTGCCAGTTTGTAAGAACCACAGAAGCTAACCGCGATATTTACTCTTGTTGAATGGATTAGCGTCACTTTCACTACTGACTGGGCAGGATCATGATCCAGCAAGCAGGTCCGTCATCTGCGAAGTCGCCACCACATAACCAATAAACACATCAGCGGACAATTGTTCTGCGTCATTTTAGCAGCTAGTAACGGATACAAACGAATGTAACATGCTTATACAAGTAGGAGCGCATGTCTTAGGAATGCCAAGTGATTACTATATTATTATTGTGCCTCAATTCGTGAATTGATTGTTTGTTTAACGATGTTTGGAAGTGCAGAGATTGTCCAGCCTTGAATGAAATATGAAGGTGACGATAGGGATATGGGGGAGTCGTCCTTGATACTCACCTGGAGGGACTGAATAAAATCATGAAAAGAACTTTACATTGCAATCCCTAATACAACTTTTTCGGTGAGAATATGTAAGGCTGGAGTCTGTGTTAATAGCTTGCACTCGCAAACGTCGGCGCTTTCCTGGAGAAAATTGTAAAGGGCAGTTATACCGAAGATTCGAGTCTTTTGGGATATACACGTAACCCCGTGCCGAAATTTCGGCGGAAGCCGCTGCCTACATCTTGAGAGTAGTCAAAGAAGAGAATAGCTCTTGGTGGCTACCCTGAACAAATTACAAATGCAATCAGTAAAGAAAATTTTTATTTAGTGCATTCCGATACTAGAGTCATCTTCGTCCTAACTCAGCACGCTAAACCTAGAGCTAAATTGCAATTGACTCTTGGGTTAATAGCATACAATTTGTAAGACATGAACGTGTAATAGGAAATTAGTCTTTGTGAACACCACCCGAAAACCCTCTTTCTTTCAAGTCAGTTTAATGTTTTCGCTACAGCATTATGTGCATTAATTTAATTTACGTTATGGCTGGAATTATGTCAGAAAACATTGTATTTATTAGAGGTAACATATTTAAGTAATTCATCGTTCTTGCTATAAGGTTATTATAGTGGCTGTGGTTATATTTATGATTTAATTTGTATTTATACCATAGGATGAAGCTTGAAACGACTCCCGTGTACCTATAGAATAGAATAGTAAATGGGTTCGAGCCCTATCGGTCCCGATGCACATAGGCCTTTTGCACAGGGCTTTGTGCCCCGTAATCTGATGTCCAAGCCAAGGGAGCCCTGCTCAGTTACTAAAGTTCCAGATTGCTCCCAGACTTAGACTTCTAACATCCTCTGGGTCCAAGGAAGAGGAACCGAAATAGGTGTGTCTGCATGAAACCAAGGCTTCACACTCACACAAACATGGGCTGAGGTTTCCTCCTCTAAACAAGAGACTGTCGATCAGCCCCATTATGTAGAGATGTCTTCTCAGGGTGTTATGTCCAGTAAGGAGGCCAGTAACAACCCTGGATTGTGTCCTATTAAAAGACAGCAGTCTGATCTTATCCGTTTACGTATACAGAGTTTTTCCTTTTATCTTTCTAAACGTGGCTTTATCACACAGCTGACTTGTATCCGCCGGTATTCCCGCGACAGCTGCAATGCCCAGGGAAACGATAAAAAGGAAATTCTGTATTACACTATATTTATTGGTCGCTTATTATTCGTGCGATTCTACGCTCTTTGGTGACGATTACAATCAGCGCATAACATGGACATAGGATACGTTAAGACGTGGCAAACCTATCAAGCTTTAAAGAGCCGGAACTTACCAGTAGGATGAAAATCACGAAGTAGACAGCGAATGTAATTTGTGACTGTCCTCGTAAAGTGATTTTACGATTTATTGTAACTTCGAAGAATGCGGTGTCAGATCTAATCCGAGAGAGAGGCCTGACTGTATTGTGCTCTCGCAAATTTTATGGCAGTCAGGTTGATTAGAAACGGTGTGATTGCGTTTTTACTTCTTTTTGATCCACCTTATTTTTCGAACTAATTCCTCACTTAGACTTCCGGTGGCCCGTAGCTAGACCGCGGAGGCTGCAGTTTGATACACAACGTTCCCACGGTGCTGTCAGTGCCTGTACCTGATTCATGTCACTGTCACTAGTTTCCACTATGCTTTATAGGGTTGCTGATAAGTCCTTAGTCCGACCTAATTCCCGATGTATTTTGTTTGATGGTGAGAATATTTCGTTTGATGCTAGTCTTTTTATATATATATATATATATATATATATATAGTACTAATATTCCTCCAATTATGATTATAAATAGGATATATGAACATCAAAATCTTCTGTCGCTGTA
>JGI20166J26741_10742225_pt1 | contig 15209 bp, 3 predicted proteins | sample TergutCu122P5_FD_26741 | JGI IMG/M metagenome (IMG submission 26741)
AACTCCAACAATTGATGAAACAAGGCTTCCGGTGTCATAACAGGCTTTTCGTTTCATCTCGCCCTCCCTTTGGCCATTCAAAATAGCGGGGAACCCCTTTTTCACACTTAACGTAATCGGCGTGGCCACAAATCGGGATGCTTGGGTTTATTCTTTCTCTGAAAAAAATCTCCGGCAACAGGTCGGAAATCTGATCAAATTCTACAATGGGCAAGTGGCTTCCTATCAAGAAGCCCTGCGCAAAAATTCGCAGTTAGAAATAGGTAATTTTATTGATACCGACCCGACAAAAATCAGTTGGACTCGGGCACTTAAAAATAAAGCCCAAAGAGACATTAAACTGACATTGAAGCAGGCGTTTAGAACCGGGCTGTATCGTCCGTTTAACACACAACACCTCTATTTCGATAAAGAGCTTCTTGAGGCGCCGGGGCTTTCTCAAAAGATTTTCCCAACACTTGAATTGGAGAATTTAGTGATTTGTGTATCAGGCTCGGACGTTCTCATGTCCGACAAAATCGCCGACCTCCATTTCATCGGCGACACCCAATGCTTCCCCCTCTACTGGTATGAAGACCTCACCGACCAGCAAAACCCGACCCTCTTCGACCGCGTATCCGAACCACCCGCGCCCTCCACTCGCTACGCGCGACGCGACGGCATCAGCGACCACATCCACCAACGCGCCCGCAACCTCCACGGCCCGAAGACCACGAAAGAGGACATTTTTTATTACGTTTACGCCCTCCTGCACAACCCCGACTACCGCGCCACCTTCGCCGCCGACCTCAAAAAAATGCTCCCCCGCATCCCGCTCGTCGAGGACTCCACGTTATTCTGGAAATACGCCGCCGCCGGACGCGAACTCGCCGAGATGCACCTGCACTACGAAGACTACGCCCACGAAGCCACCACCCGCTTCGGAGTCCTTCAACAATTCGAGCCAGCCACCCTTCTCGAAGTAGAAAAATCCATCAAAGGCGCGAAGATAGATTACCTGAGTTACGTCGTTGAAAAAATGCGCTTCGACAAGAACGGCAAGGACGAGGACAAAACCCAAATCCGCTACAACGCCCACCGCGTCATCAGCAAAATACCGCTGGAAGCCTACGATTACATCGTGAACGGCAAATCCGCCATCGAATGGATAATGGAGCGTTACCAAGTCAAAACCGACAAAGACAGCGGCATCGTGAACGACCCCAACGACTGGTCGCGCGAGCACGAGCAACCCGCCTACATCCACAACCTCCTCCTGAGCGTGATAGCCGTGAGCGTCCAAACCGTCCGCATCGTCAAGGAACTGCCGAAAGTGGAGTTTGCATGAGCGTCTGCTGCAAAAACTAGTAATCGACTAATTTTCATTGCCATTGCAAATTAGTCGGCATTGTCCCGCTGTCCTGACCGGCTCTTTCCCCGGACTGCTCGCCACGCCCGGCATGGATCGCCGCCTGTTCCACAACTCATAGCCGCGTTGCGAGTGAAGGGCATGGGAGCACCCTTTCTCATTGAGGGGGCGGTAAACGGCGAGTTCTTCGCCAAGTATGTGCAGAAAGTGCTCTGCCCGGAGATCAAGCGCGGCGACATCGTCGTGCTGGACAATGTTGGCGTGCATAAAAACAAGCGGGCGCACGAGCTGATTGAGGCGCGCGGGGCGCGGGTGCTGTATTTGCCGGCGTATAGTCCTGATATGAATCCGATCGAAATGGCCTTCTCCAAACTCAAGGCGCGACTGCGAGGCCGGGCAGCGCGAGAGAGCGAGGATCTCATGTCAGCCTTGGCAGACATCTTGAAAACTTTCAGCGTCAAGCAATGCCGCAATTTTTTTCGCCATGCCCAATATACGTCTAACTAAATCGAAAATGCTCTAATGTTAGAACAACAAAGTTATTGCGGAGGCATCCTGCGGGGCCAGTTTCATCCGACGGTGGCGTTTCCCTTCACCCGTTCCCATTCCCATTCCGTCTGCCCATTCCCTCAACCCGCTCACCCTCAACACACGTTTCTCACGCAAAAATCCCAAAAAAATCAATTCAACCAACCATGAAAACCTCAGCCATGCCCATGCCCGCGCACCGCGCGCACAAGCCAGTCTCCACGCTCCTCCACCTTGCCTTCGCAACACTGCTCACATTGACCCTCGCCACCGCGCTCCACGCGCAGCAACAACTCATCACTTCGGATACCACTGTCACGGCGATAAATGCGGCGGGCGCTCCCCAGCAGCGCTTCAACAACACCAACGCTGACTACGTGGTCGATGATGGCGCGACGCTCACGTTTCGAAACCTCGCCACATGGACAGCCGGCGCCCAAGGCACCATCTGGTATGCCTCCGGCGCCGCCAGTTCGACCTTCTCGGTGGTGCAAGGCAACAACGGCGGCGGCACCATCGTCTTTGACGGCGGCGCGACCAAGGACACCCTCAGCCTCGGCGGCGCCAACAGCCAGGGCGGCGCCTTCTTCCTGCGCAGGGACTCCGCCTATTTCGACACCCTCAAGCTCATCGGCGGCGCCACCCCGGCCATGACCGGCACCATCACGGGCTTTTGGGCGACGAGCGCGGGCGGCGTCCTCTACGCCAACACCGGCAAAGGCAACGTCTTCATATCGAACTTCAACATCTCCAGCAACGGCGTGTATTCGAACAACGACGCCGCTGCCGCCGCCGTCACCAAGCAAGGCGGCGCCTTCTCCCTGGAAAACGCCGGCTCGTTCAGTCAGAGCGCATTTCTCGACAATGTCATCTTCGCCAAGAACTCCGTCATCGTCACCAGCATGTTTGCCGGCACCAGCAACAACACCGCTCGCGGCGGCGCGATGTTTTTTGGCGCCACCTCCGGCACCCTCACGTTCAACAAAGTGGAGTTCCGCGAAAACTCCGCGCTCTCCTACGCGACCAGCACCGCGCGCGCGTATGGCGGCGCCATCTTTCTGGACAACAACGTGGGCAATATCACGGGCACGAACGTCATTTTCGCCAGCAACACCGCCGCCGCATGGGGGGGCATCATGGCGAGCAGTGCCAATAGTGCCTATGGCGGCGCGATTTACATGAACAGCACCGCCAGCGCAAACTTCATGGGTGTTTTCTTTGGCGGCAACGACGCCTACAGCGCCAACGACTCCTATGGTGGCGCCATCTATGCCCAAACCAACGCCAATCTCATCGTCACAAACGGCACCTTCTCAAACAACAAGGCCGACGGGAAAACCAGCTACGGCGGGGCGCTTTGCTGGAGATACGCATCCGGCACCCTGAACAATGTCCTCTTCGAGTCGAACACGGCCGGCGTGCTCGGGGCGGTCACCGCCTATGGCGGTGCCATCTATGCCCAAACCAGCGTCACTCTCATCTTCACAAACGGCACCTTCTCAAACAACACGGCCGACGGGAGCACCAGCTACGGCGGGGCGTATTACTTGAGAGACGCAACCGGCACCATGAACAATGTCCTCTTCGAGTCGAACAAGGCCGGCGTGCGCGGGGTGGGCACCGCCTATGGCGGCGCCATCCACATCGGATCCTCGGCCTCCCTCGTCATCAACATCGGCACGTTCAAGGGCAACTCCGTCGGCGCGGCCGACAACAGCAGCCTCGGCGGCGCCATCTATATGTCCACCGTAGCCACCGGCACCCTCAACAATGTCAACTTCATCAGCAACACCGCCGGCGGCGGCGGCGGCGCCATCTTCCTTACCAATTCATGCGCCCTCACCGTCAACGGCGGCACCTTCTCGGGCAACACCGTCACCGGCGGCGCCACCGCCACCAACGGCGGCGGCGCAATCTATGCCATCACTTCCCTCGTCAACCTCACCGACGTCGTGTTCCTCAGCAACACCGTCAACACCAGCGGCGCCGTGGGCGGCTCCAACCCAAACCGCGCCGGCGCCATCTACCTCAACTCGGGCACGCTCAATTACACCGTCAAAACCGACATCACCAACATCGGCAACACCGCCATCTCCCCCGGCATCGGCGAAGACCCGGCCAAAGGCGGCTTCCTCTTCTTCGGCGGCAACTACGGAGTCGCCAACTTCGACATCGCCACCGGCAAAACCCTCACCATCGGCAGCGCCGCCGACGTGAACTCCGACGGCATCGGCAGCGGCAACAACCAGTCGCTCATGAACATCAACCGCGCCGCCGGCTACACCGGCGCCATGGTGCTCCACGCAAACAGCACCGCCAACACCGGCTCCACCAACATCTACGCCGGCTCCTTCCTCCTCGGCAACGCGCAAGCCGTCTTCGGCGGCGCCGGCATCAACATCGGCATGGACACGCGCACCGCGCGCGCCGGCGGCTGGGGCACACTCGGCACTGCGGGCAGCGGCAATTACGTCGCCGTCAACGCCAGCGGCATCCTCCAAGTCGGCCTCAACAACACCGGCCCCCAAAACCTCACCATCGCCAGCGACCTCACCCTCGCCAACGCCTCCACCATCGACTTCCTCGACGACACCAACCTCCTCACCGTCAGCGGAAACCTCACCCAGTCAAACACCTTCACCATCAATTTCGACGCCCTCTCCATCGCCAACGGCAAAGTCAACCTCATCAACGTCCTCGGCTCAAACGGCATCCTCGGCATCAACACCGCCAACATCACCGTCACCCTCAACAACACCACCCTGGTCGCCGGTGTCGACTACAACCGCCTCGGCCTCGACGCCATCGGCAAATACCTCTGGATACGCTTCGGCGAAGTCCCCCCCAACCACGTCCTCACCTGGACAGGCGACGCCACCAACGCATGGCTCACCGGCAGCAGTTGGAAAACCACCGTCGGCAACACCCCCATCGCCTTCGCCGACGGCGACATCGTCAACCTCGACTCCACCAACCCCGCCGCCAGCAACACCATCAACCTCACCGCCGGCGCCATCGTCCTCGGCATGAACCTCGCCGGCTCCGGCTCCTACGCCATCACCGGCGCCGGCGCCATCGTCATCGACGCGGCCTACGACAGCACCCTCACCGAGTCCGGCCCCATCGCCGCCGCCACCGGCAAACTCACCCTCGGCGCCATCGCCACCGACACCAACACCCTTACGCCAACCGCCTTCAACGGCGTCCTCGACCTCACCGGCCAGCTCGGCGCCGCCAACCGCTTCACCGCCGGCATTGACCTCAACGGCGGCGCCCTCCGCATCTCCTCCACCGGCCAGCTCGGCACGACCCTCTCGCAAGTCACCTTCGGCGGCGACACCGCCAACTCCGGCACCCTCCTCGCCGCCGCCAACATCACATTCAACGGCGCCAGCGGCACCACCCAGCGCCTCACTCTCGCCCCCGGCGCCGCCGGCTCCCTCGCCGCCGAGACCGGCAAAACCATCACCCTCACCAACAACACCTCCACCGCCGACGGCGGCGCCATCGCCAACGCCGGCGACCTCACCCTCGCCAACATCGCCCTCACCAACAACCGCTCCACCACCGGCAACGGCGGCGCCATCTATAACACCGGCACCCTCGCCGCCACCAACGCCCTCTTCACCAGCAACACCACCCTCGCCGCCCCCGGCGGCGCCATCGCCAACACTGGCCTCCTCGCTATCACCAGCGCCACATTCAACCGCAACTACTCCGCCAGCAACGGCGGCGCAATCAACAACGACCCCGCCGGCGACCTCACCCTCGCGAACGTGCTCTTCACAAGCAACACCGCCGGCAACGGCGGCGCCATCTCCAACGCCGGCGTCGCCACCCTCACCGATGCCACCTTCACCAACAACACCGCCTCCACCGGCAACGGCGGCGCCATCCACAACACCGGCACCCTCAACCTCAACGCCACCACTGGCGGCGCCAGCGCCGGCAACACCGCGGGAGCCACGGCCGCCGCGGGCGGTTTCCTCTACCAAGCCGCCAACGCCGTCGCCAACATCGACGTCTCCTCCACCTTCGCGCTTTCCATCGGCTCCGCCGGGGCCGCCAACGCCACCGCCGACACCATCGCCAGCGCCGACGCCACCGCCGTCATCAACAAACTCAACACCGGCGCCCTCGTCCTCCATGCCGACAGCGGCGCCAGTTACACCGGCACGACCAACATCAACGCCGGCTCCCTTCTCCTCGGCAACTCCGCCGCCAAGCTCGGCGGCGAAATCGTCGTCAATCCCACCGGCGTCCTCGGCGGCATCGGCGCGGCCGCAAACAACGTCACCGTCACCAACGGCGGCGCGGTCATGGCCGGCCTCGCGCACGCCAACGCCACCATCGCCACGTCCGAGACCTTCACCATCGCCGGCACGCTCACCCTCAACACCGGCGCGACCCTCCTCTACGACATCCACGGCGGCGCCACGAGCGACCACCTCGCCGTCGGCGCCCTCGCCTACGCCGGCCTCTACTCCGCCACCGTCACGCTTAACAGCGCGGCAAGCGGCACCTACAACATCCTCACCAACGCCGCCGGCCCCCTCGCCACCACCGCCACCGAGTTTGCCACCGCCATCACCGGCGGCGAATTCTCCGTCCGCACCGCCATCGCCTACCACCTCGGCTCTGACTTCGGCGCAACCAACAATGACCTCTACCTCACCCTTGCCAGCTCCAACACCAACCTCACCTGGACCGGCTCCACCGCCAGCTTCACTTGGAACGGCGGCCTGAAAAACTGGGTGATCTCCCCCGCCAACACCCTCGCCGACTCCTTCATCGACGGCGACACCGTCACCTTCGACGACCCCAACGCCATCTCCCCCGCGGCGCACACCGTCGCCGTTGCCGCCGCCGGCGTCCGCGCCTCAGGCATGACCGTCAACACCACCGGCACCTACACCTTCACCGGCGGCGCCATCACCACCAGCACCGCCGGCACCAACCTCGCCGCCCCCACCGGCGCCCTCGCCATCACCGGCCCCGGCCTCGTCATCCTCGCCAACGAAACCGCCAACAACTTCCAGAACGGCATCAACATCGCCACCGGCACCCTCCAAGGCAATGCCGCCACCCTCAACACCCCCATCATCGCCAACGCCGGCGCCCTCGTCTTCGACCAAGCCACCGGAGGCAACTTCACCGGCACCATCACCGGCGCCGGCAGCCTCGCAAAACTCAACAACGGCAACCTCACCCTCTCCGGCTCCACCGCTTACACCGGCGCCACCACCGTGACCGGCGGCACCCTCACACTCGGCAACGCGAACCAAATCGCCGCCAGCTCCGCCGTCACCCTCGCCGCCGGCGCGACCCTCGACGCCACCTCCGGCGCCCAGACCCTCAAACAACTCAGCGGCACCGGCAACATCACTACCGGCGCCGGCCTGATTACCCTCAGCAACAGCGCCGCCCCCACCATCTACGCCGGCGTCATCAGCGGCGCCGCCCCCGTCACCAAGCTCGGCGCCAACACCCTCACACTCGCCGCCGACAACACCTTTGCCGGCACGCTCACCATCAGCGAGGGCACCGTGCAACTCGGCGCCGGCTCCGCCCCCGGCTCCGTCGCGGGCGGCATCGCCAACAACGCCACCCTCGTCCTCAATCACGGCGCGAGCAACGCCACGCTCGCCAGCGCCATCACCGGCAACGGCCTCATCACCAAGCTCGCCACCGACACCGGCACCCTCACACTCACCGGCAACAGCGCCGCCTTCAGCGGCACCACCGACATCCGCGCCGGCGCCCTCGTCCTCGGCGCGGCCACCGCCGCCCTCGGCGGCCAGACCAACCTCCAAGCCGGCGCGAGCTTCGCCGGCTCCGGCACACTCGGCAACCTCACCGCCTACGGCGGCAACACCATCACCGTCGGCCTCACCCACCGCGACCTCCTCGTCACCACCCCCAAAAACCTCACCCTCACCGGCACGCTGAACCTCGCCGCCAACACCACGCTCCTCTTCGACCTCTTCGGCACCGGCAGCATCGGCGCCAACGACCAAATCATCGCCGCCGGGCTTGTCCGCGCCACCAGCCCCGCCTCCGCCATCGACATCGGCGTCAACACCTCCCTCTCCGGCACCTACACACTCATCACCACCACCGCGTTGATGAGCACCAGCAACACCGCCGGCTTCAACACCACCGTCAACGGCGGCGCCTTCAGCATCCGCTCCGCCGCCCGATACATCGCCGACGGCAACAACCTCAACCTCGTCATCGTCACCACGAACTTCCCCGGCCTCGTCTGGGACGGCACCCCCGGCGCCATCTGGCAGGACAACATCGCCAACTGGCGGAACTCCGACGGCAAATTCCTCAACGGCGACTCCGTCATCTTCGACGACACCCGCGCCGGCACCAGCCAAGTCGCCATTGCCGCCGGCGGCGTCCAAGCCGTTGACATGACCGTCAGCACCGCCGGCACCTACACCTTTACCGGCGGCGCAATCACGACCAGCACCAACATCAACAGCACCATCCTCGCCGGGGCCACGGGCAAACTCACCCTCACCTCCCTCAACACCGGCCTCGTTGTCCTCAACAACGCGGCGGGCAACTTTGAAGGCGGCATCGACATCCTCTCCGGCACGTTGCAAGGCAACGCCGCCACCCTCGCCACCGGCGCCGCCGCCGGCATCCTCAACAACGCCGCCCTCGTCTTCAGCCAAACCGGCGCCGCCACCTACGCCAGCGCCATCACCGGCACTGGCAGCCTCGTGAAACAAAACACCGGCACCCTCGCGCTAAGCAACGCCGCGAACACCTACACCGGCGGCATCAACGTCGCCCAAGGCGTCCTCTCCCTCACCGCCCCCGGCGCCGCGAGCACCGGCAGCATCAACATCGCCGCCAACTCCGCGCTGCTCATCAGCAACGCCGCCACCTACACCGTTGCCAAACCCCTCACCGGCGCCGGCACCCTGGGCATCAATCTCACCGGCACCGGCGCGGTCAACCTCCCCGGCGCCGCCACCAGCGGCTTCGCCGGCACCGTGAACCTCGGCACCAGCGCCCTCGCCCTCTCCGGCCAGAACGCCACCGCGCTCGCCAACGCCACCCTCGCCACCGGCACCGGCAACGTCACCACCGTCGGCACGGCGGGAGGCGGCACGCAGCAAATCGCCGGCCTCGCCATCAACGGCGGCAAACTCGTCTTCAGCACCACCATCCCCGCCGACACCCAGGCCGCCAGCTACATCAAAACCGGCACCCTCACCCTCGGCACCAGCGGCACCATCCAAGTCACCATCCCCGCCACCGCCGCCGAGTTTTCCTCCACCGGCGCAAGCCTCTTCGCGCAAGCCACCGGCACCGGCGCCATCGACCGCCTCGTCAGGGCGGATACTGTCGTCAACCCCAACAACGCCGCCAACCTCGCCCTCATCGACCAAAACGGCGCGAACGCCACCGCCTCCGCCAAGACCGCCAACATCACCCAAAACGGCTCCAACGTCGCCACCGGAACCTACACCTACAAACTCAATGCCACTGGCGGCCTCAACGTGAACTACGGACTCGCCAGCCTCACCCTCAACACCGGCGCCACGCTGCAACTCACCCCCGCTGCTGGCGAGGGATTCTTCTCCGCCACCATCAGCGGCACCGGCAACCTCGCCATCGACGCCACGCTCGCCCCCGTCACCCTCGCCACCGCCAACAACTTCACCGGCGCCATCGCCCTCTCCGCCGGCACCCTCAACGCCGGCGCCAACAATTCCCTCGGCGCCCCCGCCAACACCCTCACCGCCGCCGCCGGCACCACCCTCAACCTCGCCGGCAAAACCCAAACTCTGGCCGGCATCACCGCCGCCAACAACAACACCCTTACCCTCGCCGGCGGCACCCTCACCCTCACCGGCGCCCTCACCCAAGGCGACAACTCCACACTCGCCACCGGCACCAACGGCAAACTCGCCGCCGCCAGCATCGACACCGGCGCCGGCACCCGCATCACCGAAGCCGCCGGCGCCGCCATCACCACCGGCGCCCTCAACCTCGGCGCCAACAGCGTCATCGACCTCGCCACCGGCACCCTCGCCACCACCGCCGCGAACGCGCTGGCCACCGCCGCCAGCTCCACCATCAACCTCAACAACGGCGCCCTCAGCACCGCCGGCGGCTCCATCGCCGGCGCCATCACCGGCACCGGCGCCCTCAACATCACCGCCGGCAACCTCGCCATCACCAGCACCAACGCCGGCTTCACCGCCCCCGCCACCATCCGCACCGGCGGCACCGCCACCCTCGGCAACCTCCAGGCTCTCGGCGCCGCCCCCATCTCCATCACCGGCACCGGCGTCCTCAACCTCGACAACACCGACAGCGGCACCCTCGCCAACGCCCTCAGCGGCGGCGGCTCCCTCAACTTCAACGGCGCCGGCACCACCACCATCTCCCGCGCCAACACCATCACCGGCAACACCACCGTGGCCGACACCGCCACCCTCATCCTCGCCGACGCCGCCGCCCTCGGCAACACCGGCACCGCCACCGTCGCGGGCAACCTCACCCTCCGCCCCCCGGCGAGCCAGACATTCAGTCTCTCGGTCGACGGCCCCGGCGTCCTCAATCTCGACGCCGCCGGCCTGCTCCTCACCGGCAACAACACCATCGACACCATCAACGTCCTCGCCGGCGCCAGCGTCACCGCCGGCTCCGCCAACGCCCTCGCCTCGGCCAACCTCGCGCTCGCTGACGCCATCGTCATCATCGCCGCCAACGACACCCGCCTCGGCGCCGTGCGCATGAAAGGCGCCAGCGCGCTCACCCTTGCCGCCAACAACGCCCAGCTCGGCGCCGTCACCCTGGCCGACTCCAGCACCCTCGGCTTCGCCCCCTCCAACCCCGCTGGCACCGCCAGGGCCGACAGCCTCGCCGCCACCGGCAACGCCGTCACCCTCGCCTTCAACGCCAGCATCAGCGGCGCCACCAGCAGCAACCTCCTCACCGTCACCGGCGCCATCACCGGCACCTACAACGTCGCCATCAACAACACCGGCAGCGTCGGCCCAAGGAACGACCGCATCAGCCTCAAGCTCATCGACGGCGACACCGCCGCCGCCACATTCCTCGGCAGCGGCACCTTCGACATCGGCGGCATGCATATCTTCTCCTACGACTTCAGCAAAAACGACGGCCTGCAACTCAACGCCGTCCGCAACGAACTCCTCCTCAGCGTCATCGGCGCCTCCGTGCTTGCCAACGCCACCAGCGCCATGCCCCTGAGCTGGTTCACCGAGCTAGACACCGTTGAAAAACGCCTTGGCGACCTCCAGCTCGACACCCGCGAAAAACCCGGCGGCGACCTCTGGCTGCGCGCCTACGCCCAACGCTACAAGGTCAACGACAGGAACCTCAACCTCCCCTTTGACGAAGACCAATTCGGCACCGAAGTCGGCATCGACTACGGCGGCCGCCACCCCGGCTACTCCGTCTACACCGGCATCTTCCTTGGTTACGGCCGCACCAGCCGCGTCCTTCGCGACATGAACGCCAGCGGCCACACCGACGGCGTGGGCGCCGGCGTCTACATGGCCTACGCCGATGAAAACGGGTGGTATGTCAACGGCGTCGCCAAATACAACCACTTCGCCAACCGCTTCACCGGCGCGACCGACACCTACGCAATCAACGGCCGCTACAACAACACCGCCCTCGGCGCCTCCATCGAGGCCGGCAAACGTTTCGTCCTGAAAAACAACTGGCATCTCATCCCGAATGCCCAAGTCGCCCTCGCCTCCATCTCCTCGGCCAGCTACACCACGGACAACGGCATGGAAGTGAGAGTTGACCCCACCCTCACCGAGCAAGTCCGTGCCGGCGCGATACTCGCCTACCGGCAGGAACTCCCCTCGCGGCAAGTCTTCCAACCCTACATCAAGGTCTACGCGGCCCGCCAATGGGCGCGCAACAGCGGCGTCGTGGTTGACGGCGAGGTTTGCAACGCCCCCCTCATTGCCGGCGCCCGCCTCGACGCCGGCGCGGGCATCAACTGGAAGCTCTCGACCGGCGTGCAAGTCTGGTTCGATTACGAATGCGCTTGGGCGAGAAACTACAAAAAACCCTACGGCCTGACCGCCGGCATAAGCTATGCCTGGTAGAAAACCATTCTCCCCTTCCTCATTTTCAAAAACCGCCTTTCACGAAAAACAAAACACATGAAATCAAAACCCGCTCCCGCCCTTCCCGCCCTTCCGCCCTTCGCCCGCACAACCGGCTTTCTGCTCGCCGCATCGTTCGCGCTCGCGCTGGGCGCTCCCCGCGCCCTCGGCCTCGAGTATCGCTATGATACGAGCAACAACACCATCGTCCTCGAAAACTTTCCGAACCTGACCGACAACTTCGTGAGCGGCGGCACCGACGGCACTCCCGCCACGGGCAATCGCATCATTCTCAAAGGCTCTGGAAATCTCTTCGTGGGCGTCCAGGGCGACAAGGCCATGTTCCCCGACCCACTGCCGCCGCCGACCGTGCCTGACAGCGAAAAAAACAGAAGCGGCTTCGAAAGCATGAGCATGGAGGGCGACGACTGGCTCATAGGCGGGGACGTGTTGCTGACCGGCACCGCGTCCACCACGCTCCACGTCACGTCGGGCAAAGTCACCATTGGCAGCCCGCTTGCCTCCCGGGGCCTGGTCTATCTGGCGCATGGCGGCGACATCACCATCGACTCGGGCGCGACCTTGCAGCTCGGCTACCGAAACGCCTCCGGCGCGATCATCGGGGTGGATGGCGCGGGCATCATCAACAACGGCTCGATTATTTTCATGCAGACCAACGGCGCCCTCGACCTCAATATTTCCGGCGCCGGGGCGGTTTACCTCGAATACAGCAACATGACACTCTCGGGAACCAACACCTATTCCGGCGGGACATTCATCGACACCGGCACCCTGGCCGCCTCCAACTTTTCGGCGATTGGCACGGGCAGGGTGACGTTTGCCGCGTTTGCCAGCACCCTCTCGCTGCTGGGCAATTCGCGGGATTCCGTGCTCAACAACGAGCTTGTCGGCCCCGGGCGCGTCTTGGTGGACATGGGCAGCGTGGGCGCGACGATGAGCTTCGGCGATGGCGTCGGAGACCAATTTCGCGGGTCGCTCTGGATGACGCAGGGCATCCTGAACCTCGATAATGAAGCCTGCGAACTGGCGCTTCAGAACGCGAGCGTGCGCATGGACAGGCAGAGCACCCTCATCGTCGGCTCCGGCACGAAAAGCCTGGGTAATCTCACACTGGGCAACTCGACCGCCTCCACCTCGGCGCTGGCGACGGCCAGGCAGGCCGGCATCGTTGATTTCGCCGTTGATATGGCGGGCGCGACGGCTCCCCAAGGAGACAGTTTCTTGAAGGTGGGCAACCTCATCGTGGCATCAACCGGCACCTACGTCATGAGCGGCACCATCCGCCTCGGCTCCACGCTTGGCGCCCCGCCAACCGCGCCGACGCAGCAGCACTTCTGGTCGGTTTTTGAACAGGATGACGCAAACATCATCACGCAACTGATCGCCTCCTCCGGCTCGAACAACACCGCCGTCTCCTCGCTGGCGCTCGTGGACAAGAACAACGCCGTCATTTCCGACGCGCAAAAATACGCCGTGGTGCAGGGCGCCAGCGGCACGGTTGCCACCGCCACGTATGATTACCGCCTCACCACCGGCCCCGCCAACGACGGCCTCTACGTGAACTACGGCCTCACAAACCTCGACATCCTCCCCGGCAAGACACTCGACTTGCGCAACAACGACGGCGTCCCCCTCAACGCCCGCACGCTCACTGCGTCCATCACCGGCACCGGCGGGATGGAAATCAACGCCACTGGCGCCATCTGGCTCAGCGGCGCGAGGAGCAGCTACACGGGCGCGACCATCGTCAACAGCGGCACGGTCAATTTCGGCCACACCCGCGCCTTCGGCAACACCACCATGCTCACCGTCAAGCCCGGCGCTTATATTGACATGCAGGGACGCGCCCAACTGGTTAACGGCGGCATGGTGCTCGAACCGGGCAGCCACATCAATATCAACGGCGGCTACCTCATCGTCGCCTGCTCGGCTACGGGACAGGATACAATCATCGCGCCCAACTCCCTTTCCGGCAGCAGCGGCAACCTGCGCTTCACCTCCGCCGCGGGCGACACGGCCAACGTCATCTTCCAAGGCGACAACCCGGACCTGGCCCTCACCTTCAACCCAAACTACCTGAGCAATACCGGGAGAATTATCGTCCAGTCCGCCAACGCCCTCGGCCGCTGCACCGTCAGCCTCGGCTCCAGCCGCACCATGGTCTATCAAAACGTCACCGGCACGGCGAACATCAGCACCGACACCAACAGCGGCATCCTCCTCTTCCAATCCTCCACCATGGTGCTCACCGGCGCCATACGCCACTCCACCCGCCTCGTCGACTCCGACATCACCTTCGGCCCGACCTCGGCGATGACCATTTCCGACACCACCCGCTACATCGGCGTTGACGCGACCTCCACCCTGCGCATCGGCATCATTGGCAACACCCGCTCCATTGTCACAAGCCCCATCGAGCTGGACGGCGGCACGCTCGACTTCGTGCCCTTTGAGCGTGGCGGCGACGTCTCGCGCGTCTCGCTCGCGAGCATCGCCGGCAACGGCACGATATGGATCAACGCCAACCCGAACACCGGCGCCAGCAACATGATTACCTTTGGCAAAACCGCCGGCTCGTTTGCGTTCAAAGTCCGCTTCACCGAGCAAGCGACCTCGCCCGCCGGGGTGATGCCCGCCTACGCCTATGCCTTCGACACGCCCGCCTCCGACCAAACCGCGCAAATCACCCTTGCCGACGGGCAGGCCGAGTCCGGCGTCTACGTCTTCTCACTGGTGCAAGGAGAGCTGGGCAACATACTCATGCCCGACCCCCGCACATGGTATCTCGCCGCCAACCAGGGCGCCTACAGCCGCGCCGCCCAGGCAATCCTGGCCACCGCCGCCACCGCCGGCATGGAATGGCATTACAGCCTCGATTCCGTGACGAAGCGCATGGGCGACCTGCGCCAGGAATTCAAGGTGGGCGGCCCGAAGTCCGCGCACGGCAACCTCTGGGCGCGCGCCAGCAACTACGACCTCGTCGCCAGCGACAGCTTCGTCGGCTCGCGCTTCACGGAGAATGTCTGGGCGTTCAACGTCGGCGCCGATGTCGCCATATCCACCGACACGGCGACAAGTTTCATCGGCCTCTTCACCGGCTACAGCCGGGTTGACCGCGAGTTCAGGCGGCTTGGCAACGGCTCCACGGATTCGAACAGCGCGGGCTTTTATATCACATGGTTGAACGACAAGGG
>JGI20166J26741_10743336_pt1 | contig 15208 bp, 5 predicted proteins | sample TergutCu122P5_FD_26741 | JGI IMG/M metagenome (IMG submission 26741)
TACACGTACCTACCTGCCTATGAAGATGGAACAGACAGAGTGTTCCGAAACTTCGGCATATAAAATTCAGACACCGGGGAATCACCCAAAAGAAAGCATACAACAAGCACATTATTCCCACATTGTTTGTGAAAATATATTTGTATGGCATACTAGCATTGCAATAATATGAAATAAAATACATGAAATGGTAATAAAACTGAAAATAAGAATGTATAAGTTAGAAAAATTAAAAAAAAAAGTAACTGATGAGGCTCAAACCCATAACTTTTTCACGAAAAGTCACACAACTTACCCCCGGACCACCATAAGTTGGAATGGTAGACATCAAATTGCTGTGATGTGGTAGATACAAAATTTTAATGTTGATTTTCTCTCCAATTTCTGAATATGGGGTCATGCTGCTTGGTCATTTTGCCTTAAGGCAGGTGTTCTTTATTCTCACAGAGTTTAAAAAGTAGCAGTGAGGACTTGGCCATGCGTTTCCTTTATGAATATAAAATAAAGTGTAAATGGTTAAATAACATTAAAAAAGAAGAACAAAACTACATCAGATAAATCACAATTAAATATAAATGGCACTGAGGAACACACTACCCCTGATGTTTGAATTAAATATGCTATTTGTAATAGTGCTGTTTAATTAAGTCAAAGTAAAGTACAGTGTAAAAATTAATGTATTCTGCATGAATTTGAAACCTGTAATGTGCTGCAGAGTAGTCTACTGGACAAGGATCTTTCCAAGAGAAGGAAGTAACTACTGTTCATTGGTAGCAGGCTGGGACAAAAAGGGTATTACAGTAATAAAATGAAATTGTACTACACTGAGAAGATGTACACTGTACTGCAGTTTGCTTTAAAGCATCACTGATACATATTACCTCTTTGACACAAAAATTAAATCCCAGGTGTACTCTAAAAATGACCTGGAATTCAAATAGCTGTCCGTTACCCTGTATGTTCTTTGGCAATGACTTTTATTACCCTTCAGTTTTCTCACTATCACACCGTGCATTGACTAAAGCTGTTGTTCTGTGCCAAAGAGTTACTGAATCAAACGTAATTGGCAACACAACATTAATGCAGGAAGCTATATTCAGCCAGTAGTAGGTTCTGAAAGTACTGAACTTAATTTTCAGTTAAATTAATCAACATCCAGATAATTAAGAATCCATTGTAGTTTGAAGTGGAGACTATTAGCGTGTTGTGTGAAAACCCAAGAAGGCATCCTCAAACCCACAAATAGAGCTGTGAAAGTCATGTATAAACAGTTGTGTTTGTCTGTATTTTCTGTAGAGTCTCTTGGAGATTAGAATGTTACAAAACTCTCAGTATTTCAGAGGAGTTTTCAGACTCTTCTGGGTTGAAGCAGCATTAATTATGGTCTAACTTGAATGATAACCGTGGGACATTTCTTCATGCCTCAGTTACATTTTACTGTTCTGCTCATAACACTGCAGAAGATATAGACCATTTAAAGTCTCAAGTTTTGTGAAATTATATTTGTAGATTTTGTAGCAGGATTGTCTGAGTTCATTGTAAGTCAAGGGTTGAGAAGCAAGCTGTGCCAGGAAAATGTGAACTTACCATACCCTTCAGGTAGAGTGAGTGTTTCATTGGTAGGACTGTCAAGGGTTTGGTGTTGTTAGGCTTTACTAGAGGCATTCTGCTTCCATGAGAATGAGAGTGGAATTTGACATTCAGAGGACTGTGCATCGTTATATATTCTTATAATAGAAGCCAACAAGGTGCACTATTTCTCAACTTTATTTTGGTAAACAACTCTACGTATTTCGGACAGACTTACTGTCCATCATCAGGAGTCTTAATTCTGTATTCACAGCAATTGGTATTTGGCATACTAGTTACGTTGACTGTCTGCTAGCTAGCAGTAGTAACTAGTAACTAGTATGCCAAGTACCAATTGCTGTGAATACAGAATTAAGACTCCTGATGATGGACAGTAAGTCTGTCCGAAACACGTAGAGTTGTTTACCAAAATAAAGTTGAGAAATAGTGCACCTTGTTGGCTTCTATAAGAACATGAAAGTTGAGTATATTGATTTCCATTGGGAAAATAGCCACAGAGAAATGTGTACAATGATGATGTATTTGTGATTAAATTTAAAGCACAAGTTTGTGTAATTATCTCTAACAACAGGAGACCTGGATGTTTGGAATGATTTCAGGGGATTGTTATTGCAGTAAATTTTATCACAAAAATCTGCATGAGTTTACTGTACCATTACCTTAGAAAGCTGTTGCCAGAATTATTTTATAATATTTGAATGAAAGAAATACATTTTAGGAAATGAGCATGACAGTTTTAGTGTGTATGCTCCATTTTGTTTATGTATGTTGCAGGAAATATGCATTGGGGTTAAAAATACCTGTTTCATTTTGCTTTGCAACTTTGGTTTCAAACATTTTAACTCCAGTCAATATTTAGTAAATGCTTTTCATGCCTACAGAAGTCCCCGTTGGTTTCATGCAAAGTGTATATCACTTTGTCCCATTCTAACCAACATTTTCAGCAAATTTTAGTGAAATTCCCTGTATCAAATTTTATGAATATCTGTGCAGTGGTGTTCTTGGGTTGTTCTATGCAGGCAGGTAGACAGACATTGTGAGACTAATAGGTGTATTTTTGTAACTTTACATTAATAAGAGTGTGCCAAATAGTACGGTTAACAAGAAAAAAAGTTTAACTTGAATAAACCATTATTTTGTCCTCAGTATTGCAGTGAAGTTTGAGTCACAAAAGAAACAGACAGAAATGTGCTTCATAACCTAGCCATGGTGTTTTGGCAGCAGTATTGTTACAGGAAGCAGTTTTTACAGCAGTAACCCAATTTTAAAATTTTCTGAAACAGTTTTTTAGATATAAATTTTCAAAACATTATTTGACAGTTATGTGAACTTTTGCAAGAGTACTTGAATGAATTTAAACTGTAAGATTCGCTTGTGGGTTTGAGATTTACTAGTGTGAAACCATTATATAACTGAGGATTGTGTCAGGTATGAACTTTTTTCTCCCTTAATGTTTGATGACAAAAATGCCAAAATGTACAACATTTTAGCATGTTTAGCAGTGCTCATGGCCTCTTCATGTTGAATCTCTTAATTTTACTGTAAGCTGCAAATCTGTTCAGTAGTCTCGGTCAGAGCACATGTAGGGTAAGTCACAGGACTTGTTGCCCATAAAATGTTTCAGAATATGGTTCTGAGACGATGAATGAAAACCCACACTTTTCTTTTGCACTATACTTACTTTATAAGCTGCATAATTGAGTAAAAGTAATTTTAGTAGTTTGCAGTATGTCTGGCATATTTTTCTTTTATTTTTACTTCTAGTTATTTCCTTGTTGCTTTCTCCTTTTCTGTTTTCATCCTTTTTCTTGTGTTTTGTTTTATTCTTCTTTCTGCCCCACATTTCATGTTAGCTTACATTTCACATGTTTTGTTCAAGGTTTGATTTTATCCAGATTTTGTTTGTGTTGTGCACTGTCTTGTGAATACTGGAGTAGTGTTAATTTAGTTTTTTCCTTTCTACAGTAAGTGCAACTTTCTACAGGATGGGAAGTACAATGCATCACTTTACATCAAACAGAGAAATAGCTTGAAACATGTGGTGACTGAGCTGGAAGAGGCACCAGTTAGTTGCCCCATTTTGAGCATGTTAAAATCTCTGTGTTCTTCAAACTAACGGTATTTGTTAATGACAGACTCTCTCCATGGTCGCATTCTTGCAAAGATTATAGTTGTTCAGCTGTTCAGGATTACCCACAACATAGTTTGGTGTTTCTACAGGTTATGATAGAATAAAGACTGGTAACCACTGCAAAAAATTCATAAGAATCTTCCAGAAAGTTTCTTCAGCATGTGAAGCACTCTGTCAAGGTTCTGATTTGTGTAGATTATTTGATTGTTGTGGTAACCTTATGTGAAGTCCCAGTGAAGGGTGATACTTGTGTGAATGTGTTTGGTTGTTGAACTGTGCTGTTTGTTTCTGGCCCCACCCATTTGGAAGATGCTTTTCTTTCATTTATAAAGTTGATGGTATGTGAAATTTGACCACTTACCTTACAGTAATGTCAGGTTTAAGAATTCTGGGCAGAAGTACCTTTCTGCACGTTTTCTCATTCATAGGACTATTCTATGTACAGTGCTCGTTGAAACCTAAATAAATCTTCTGAAATATCCAGTGTGTGGGTGAGTTTATAATAATTCCAGGCCTGGATATGGGCCTCCACACTCCACGTGCATCTTTCTAATCCATGGAGATTATTTGCCTGTCCAGAAGAAACTGCATGGAAAATTTATTAAACCCAGTTGCTACTAGAAATATTTTCTTCTCTGTTCTGCCTCACATTAGCCAGAATAGATTATACAATCAAATTGACAGCTGGAATTCAATTCCTGACAGAAGCAGTATTTTTCTCCACATTGCAGTATTCAGACTGGCTGTGGGCTCATCAAACCTCTCCTTGCCTATAAGACACCACAGTACAAATCTCATCTGTAATCAACCAGACAATTTTGACTTTGGTGCAGTAGACATTGTTTTTTAGACAGAATGAGCTTGACCTGATGCATGCTAGTCATATTTTTATGTATTTGAGCTACCAGATATTTTTTTCTCTCTCTTAGTAAATTGAAACATGAGGACAGATGAGAGGAGTGAGAGGGCTGAAGATATAGCTATGGCGTGATTGTTCGGATGTCTGCCTAGTAACTTGGAGGTTGCTGTTTAATTTCTTTATCTAGTGTGCAGTTGGTTTTCCACATGTGATTTAATTCTTTATGTGTTCCTTGTATCATCAATATTCCAATCCCAGAATTTATAACTTAATGGGACATGTATTCTATAATATTTTTTCACTCAGTATGATTGATTCGTGTTACCAGTTTATTTGGGTCAGACTTTTTCACCTCACAGTTTTCCTTGAATTAGCATGTTATTGCTGTTTGTGGATCTGCATCATAATGACCTATGTTAACAGAGTCCTGAAAGCACTTTCTCAGCCTCAGACCTCATGTCACACATGTGATATTAATACTGTAAATTAGGCAGTATTTGTGAAGATATGTATCTGTCAGCTGATACAGAAGAATGCTAAATACTTAATTAGATGAAAATATTAATCACATTACAGTCCTTTTTCCTATTCCACATATTTATGTTCAGTTGCATACAAAGTTAGGAAATTGAAGTTACTTATCCGTTTAAATATTTTTTAGTTTTGTGCCGATTTTGGTGGCTGTACTGTACTTAATTTTTGTGTGGTGCTACTCATCAGCCAGAATTTGTTACAGCACATAGACATGTCTGCTCAAGATGGATTTTTCTTGGTTCTCCATATGGTAAGCAGCCTGTTTGGTTACTTGAATTGAATTGCAGCTTACTGTAAAGTTATAAAATATATATTACGGTTATTCTCCATTTTATTGCTGTTACTAAGAAATCTAGCCAATATGTTTAAAAGGGTTGAAGGCTTTTGTAATACTTATAAAGACACTTGTAATAGAAACTATGGCTGTAGTCAGGGACATGATAAAGTCATGATTGTTACAGATTTTTTTTTAAAAAAAGATTGTTTTGATTGTGAATGTTTTCAACTATAGTACAATATTGGATTGGTTGTATGTATTTATTTTTATAAGAATCAAGCACGTTGTGTAACAGTATGTTCTTACAATGAAATATACATATTTGATCTGCCTTTAGAGAATTTTTAACTGCAAATTCCCAGATTACAGCCATAAATATAATCATTGATGTGGATGCTGATTATGTACATAAATGTAACCATATTTGCTATCAAAAATAACTCCTAGCACCGCTGTGGTGGATCAGAAACATTTATCTGCAGGTTGCTGGATGGAGCTTAGATTTGCTGGCATTTATATAATTTGTCATGCCACTTTTCAAGAATTCAGGTGTAAGATTTCATATGAGATATTTAAAGCAAACGACACATTGATGATGAAGTTTATTTTGTGATGTGTAGGTATTTGTTAAACTATCCATAGCCTCATTCAGCATTGCTTATGGTTGACCAGTTTGTACTATTGTAGGATACATGGAAGACATTGGTTAGTTGTTATTTGTGTGACAGCAAGAATTCTCACATGAGTTCACCGCAACAGTGAGACCTCGGTACTCATATAACCACTTTCTTGTATGGCTGTTATGACTTAATAGTATAACTTATATGAAAATAAGGTGTTTATGTGGTAGCTAATTTTACTGATATGTCTCACGTTCTTAAAACAGAAGGTGACATTTCTAAGTATAATACTGTATACAAACTGGAGAGTAGTGGTTCTGTAAGTGGTGTTACCAGTTGCAAGAATACTGCTAATGCTAATGCATGGAAAATGTGGCAAGCTGAGAGCCTTGTAACTATGCCTGTCTTGAAATGACAGACTGTCACTCAGTCACCATCATGTTTTAACACTAATTTTTTTTCTTCTTCCTCCCCAAGGCTGCTTGGTGTCAGACATAACCTATCTGCTCCTGTTGTCTCACTTGTATTTATACTGTCCTGCCTATACTCATTCTGTGCATCTGTTGTTGTCTCTAACCATGTACTCATCCACTCCTGGTGTGTGTCTGGTTTTATTTATTTTACAGTTGACTATCACATAAATTGATAATTATTTAGTTGTACAATTTCAGACAATGTACAGGTACAAGCATTCTTTTCTGAACCCAAAAATATCAGATATTCTGAACCTGGGGAGGTAAACTCAGTGGCTTACTGCTGAATTATGTGTGAATGGTAAGAATGTTGGGGAGGTGGGGCCCCACACCTTTCTCCACCGTCACTGTTACTGTTAAAACCTTCCAGAAGCAGGCGTTACATGGGTGCCCAGAGTGGCATGCAGATAGTCTTTTGATATTAAAAAGCACGTGTTTTTGTTCTTACATTCCAGTATGACCTCTAGCAAAGTTGCAATCACTCCTCAGAAGTTTCTTGAAGAAACATTTTTCATGAATGCAAGGGAACTTAACTATAATCTATAGTAGTTTAGTGCTGCAAACAAAATAATATGTATTGCTTTGCTTTCTGTCTGTGGTATATGGCATTATTAGTGGGAGAAGGGAAAAAGAAACCCCTAGTGCCATTTATTGACACTTTAAGCTTACTATCTGCAGTATTCTTCACATGCAGTAAGTTACCATGAAAATACAAAATGAAATAATGCCTTTGTGCTTTAAGTTTTAGCATGGTAAGGGTTAATACAGGGTCATGCAGCACCCATATGATGCTGTAGCAGGATATCGGGTTTGTTGAAGTAGGAGTGGAAATGTAATATGAGAATGAAAACCAGCGTTACATTTTGAATTATAAATTGCACTTTTCTGTGCAGAAGAAGAAGCTGTAACTGCTAACTCATTTTACTTCAGCAGTCAAATCTTACACTGGTCACTGTGAAACTTTTGTCCATGACTCCAAATTATAAATCACAATGGCCTTGCAACTCATATAGCACCATTACCAAGCCAGCACTCCAGTAAATCACCAAAGATTTATACTGTAGCATAATATTTTTAAAAACCAACACTTTATTTTAGGATGTCAGAGCCCATTAGAAAGCTCTCATTACCCTGGGTTTGAGAATCCCATTCTTACTCTTTTATACTGGCGAAGTTGATGTGGTAACAGATTAGACTTGTGTTCAGAATGTACCCAGTTTGAATTGCTGATAAATAGTATGCTACCATGGCAAACTTATCATGATTTTGCATAATCTTTACAGCCAAGTATGTGAATAATACCTTCAAATAGGCCATGACAGCCTCTTTCAAAACCATTACCACCTTGCATCCATGCTCGTCTTCCCATGTCATTTAACACTCTAATCTGTGTGGCTGAAACATGAACATGTAATGATCTATAACCAATCATAAGGACAGTACACCGTCATGCACTGTTTTCAGTCTGAATATTCTTGCCATTAAGAACTTGACAGTGGTAGGTACTTCAACTGCATGGCTGGTATAGTGGCTCAAAATCGTAAAACACAACCATACATTGTGTCTTTGTACATACCAAGATATCCTGTGCATCACTGATTGTCACAGTTGAGCAGATAGTGCAGTTACGTTTGTCCAGGTCTTACATTTCATTTTAAAACCAGTTGCCAGTTTATCTAACATGCTTGTTGTGGTTTTGCTTCATTTCTTCAGCAAAGTGCCTGGATAGTACATTATTAATAGGCCACACCTTCCTATTGATCCTTCTCATTTTAGCATGCACAGTCATCCTTCTCTTCAACACTGTGTAACCCTTGCAGTTGAAAAATTATTGTAAAGTAAAATACACAAATGGCATTTTTAATGTGCCTTTGTTCAGAAATTAACCCTTTAGTAACAACTAAATATGTATAGTTATCTGCAGAAGACCGGAATTTAAATGGGGTCCATACAACAGATGTAATTACATGACACGTCAAATTGCAAGTTACACGTGTATAACGTTGGTGCCAAGGATTAAAATCTGTTGGTCTTTGAGCCTGTTGGCAGCAGCAGGTTTCTCCAAAATGTTGGTAACGTTTTTACATTACAGAATACAAATTTATGTTTCATGTGGAGAATCACTGATGTGTGTCATGATACATTAATGGTATGAACTGTATGCTATATTTTATTCTTGAACAGATGTCTTGACAGGACAGTGTAAATCATGCAAACTCCCAGTAAGGCTGAAAGACCTTGCTGTACAAAGGGAAGGGCTGAAGCACATAGTCTCTCACAGTTTCCTTAAGGTGAAACCCACTCCTCTGAAAATTATACATTAGGTCATTTCTCTGGGATGTTATTTGTCATTATAAATGTAGTTTAAACTGAAATTCAAAGTTTGTAAATGCTTGATCAGGCTGAAAAATTAATGTAGGTGAAAATTACTGTATAGTTACCACAGTTTTAAATACAAGATTTGAAGTATCCTACAATATCAGACATCATATTGTGACACTTTCACGGTTGTAATGTACAGTATTTGTGTTTGAGCTGAATTGTTAATTGCACATATAAGAGTATGTCATACTCCCAACAAATGAAGGATATTAATTTGACATATCCCAGCAATTTTGCGCCAAGCAATTTGTAGGTACATTTATAATATATCGTAAAGCCAAATTTCTTGTGCCTGACTATAGTGGTTCCTCAGTACTCATAAAATACAAAATAAATACAACTTTCCTTTTGCTGTGCCAGCATGTATATTTTCAGATATCTGTCAGCATACAAAAATATCAGATTCTGTGTTGAATGGTGCTGTGTTTGTGTAGTGTTTGTGTTGAAATTTTCACTGTGTCGTATTGTGGTGTTGATTGTAGAGACATAAGTACCGAGTAGCCTCTGATCACATGATGTTCATACCACAAGTTATGAAAATTGGCTACTTATCACTTCCATCCATGGCTGTGCCATGTATGTGGGTGATTAGCTGAGAAGGCTATGTTTGATAAATGAGCCAACAAGAAGTGGCAGCCAATGTTTGTCAGATAAAATAATGACCCTATGTATGTATGACAACAAAAACTTCCTTTTTATAAAAATTTTATGTAAAAGGAAAGTGATATAGAATCAAAATTCTAATGATTGTGTAACATTTATTATTCTGTAATATGTCAGTTAATAATATCTAGTGTCAAACTATATGATGGTCTCTGCAGGTTTCCTGCATACTGTGTTAGTGGACTTTCTTTTCTCACCTAGTTTGATGCTTGGTGTAAATGTGTTTATAATCTGCAGTTATTAAGTAGGGGAGCTAGAATTTATACCATACATGTTAAATATGTGAGGCATGATAGCTCTGTCAGTAAAATGACTGGCTGTAGATTGGACGGGGCACAGTTCCATGAGGGGCAAGAATTATTTTCATGTCACTTTGTCCAAGACTGTCTCTGGCATCCACACAGTGTTACAAACTTCTCCTGAACCATTTACCATAGACCTTTACCTTCACATCATCTGTATGTCTCCATGGCATGATGTTCAGGCCTACAAGCAGTTCTGTCTGTAACTTTATATATGTTACATAGTCACCACAGTAATTTAAAGCAGCAAATCTCCAGATCAGCTGTGTGTTCTCCAGGTTTAAAATTAAACTCAGAATGTTGCAGTCCTTGAGTAATGAAGAAAGCTGTAAGGTATTGCTGTGTTATCTTCCCACAGTTTGTGATTTGTGTACCCTAAATATATAAACACATATATCACTTAGCACATGAACCACTTGCTGATGGTGTACCAGTTGATATTTCTCACTTGCAATAAAGAACACAAAATCATGTTATCCTACCTCAACAAATCAATGTCAGTTTTTAGTAGGAAGTGTGTCATTCTCACTTGAATTTAATTCTGTCTGACTTCTAAATAGCTTAATTTGGAAGTATAGATATTTACGTCTAGACACAACAATAATTCACAATAGTAAGTAATATAAATAGTGCGTGGCTACATGTTTCGGCTGCTCATGCAGCCATCTTCAGGCCAGCTGTAGATAGAACAAGTACCTTGATGTGCGCACAATATGGGATCCCATAGTGTTTACATGTATGATAAAGGTGAGATACAAACCTCTGTTAAAACGTTTACAAGTGGATAAAATAGGCTATGTACCTAAGCTGAATCAGATCACACATCAGTTATTACATATAAAAAACAGCTTTTTACAAGCACATAGACAATGTACACTATGGGATCCCATGTTGTGTGCACAGCAAGTTACTTGTTCTATCTACAGCTGGCCTGAAGATGGCTGAATGAACAGCTGCAACTTGTAGCCACACACTATTTATAGTACTTACTATTATGAATTATTGTTGTGTCTAGACATAAATATACAGAGGGGTGCAAAAGTAGGTATACAGATATAAAAGTTATACAGAGTAAAACTATACCTACTTTTGCACCCCTCTGTATATACTTCTGTAATGTCACACAATGGGATGGCCTCCATAAAGCTTAATATGGCTTTTGACATGCATTGTTTTTTTAATCTCTGTTTCAGTCTTGCCCGTTTTCATCCCTAAATATAACTGTGTATGTGTGTGTATGTGCTGGTGGTTTAAAAGTAACAATAATAATTAACAAGTGAATGAGTTTGGAATATACCCTTTTAATGTAACATAAAATTAATTTAAAATGAATATTAATAGCTCATATTGTGATAACATAATATCATTATTGAAATGCAACCAAGTGCCAATTAAACTGTATGTACATGTTGTTTGATAAGGAATTTGAATGTTTTACATGAGTACAGTAATATTATGTAGCAAGTGTCCATCACTTTAAATTGTAGCTAGGTCTTCCTCAGTCTGTGTCCTTGTTTCTTATATTCAATATCTGTTCGAGAGATTATTTAGTTGTGAGAGGACACCACGTATCCATTGCTCATTTGAAGCAGTGTTTTGTTGATACACTTATTAAATCCATTATGGCAGTTTATAGAATTGAAGTAATAGTTGGAGCAAAGAGGGTTGTCTACAGTGTAGCAGCTTGTTTGTTTATATATAATTTATATATGAAGTCATTGTTCGGTATTGCTTCATAATATTTAGTGTAATGTATAGAATGTAATATTGTTACTTGACAGGACCATAATTAACTTGAAGATAGATCATGTGGTTGAATGCCTGTGATGTTTTAACACTCTTAATTTGGTATTCATTGCTATGTAATATTAAGGAGCAGTAGCATTTCTTCTGAAACAGAATGTGGAGATTGGATTGAGAGATAACTAGAAGATATGAACTAGTACCCTTGGCAACCCACATTGCTGCCATCAGTGCAGCAAAGATTGATGAAAACTGAAAGTATATAGTTATTTGCTACAGCCATAACTCCACTCTGAGCTGTGTATTTGGAGAGACTTTGAGTTATTACTGTGTGACTGTGGGTGGCTGGTACAAAGAAATGCATTAAGACAACATACCTGTACAGGGTGCTAACAAAGTTCTGTGTAAATCAGATAAACTATACAGTTTATTGGAGGATGGAAGATAAATAAAAAAAAACAGACGTTATCATTCACAGAATGAACATTGCTGCACTTGTATGAAGAAGCTGTAATAACATGGGATGAGCATGCTACCAGTGCTCCAGTGTCATCACCAGTAGGAAACATGATAAGGATGCTATCTTTACTGCAGTGTTTTCACCAATACAACACAGAATGAGTATGCTTTCTCTGCAGTAGTGTTGTCACCAATAGAACAGAAGATGAAGATGCTATCTCTGCTTTAGTATTTTACCAATAGAATACAGGATGAGGATGTCATCCCAGCTGCAGTGTTTTCACCAATAGAACACAAGATGATTCTTTTCTCTCTGTAGTATGATCAGCAGTAGAATACATGATGAGGATGCTGTCTTGGCTTCAGTGTCATCATCAGTCCCAACAAGAGTTCACAGATTTAAAATTCTGTAATAACACATTGATGAAACATGGAATGTTAAATATTATGAAATAACTGAATAATTGCATTGTAATGGTTGTATTGAAGGCCTTTGTAACATTTGTTTTGCTACTGTTTTATAATCAGTGATTTGAAATTCCTAGCTTTTGCCATCTTTAAGCCATGGTTTTTGTAATGAATTAGCTTTTTTTCTCCCTCACAAGTACTGAATATGACGTGCTTTTACTACTTGATATTCTTCAGGCTTGCCGTACACGTAGACAGCCCTCTTAAAAAATGACTGTAATTAAGTGTTACAGTAAGTTGTTCAGTTTGCTGGTTTCACTTTTAAAGGTGACAGGCAAGCACATATATAAAGGTGTTTCATGCCAATGCATTGAACGGCACAAATAAAAACTGATCCACCTCAAATGCAGAGATAATGGAGTGGAATAACTTTTACATGTGACACCATTCTGTGTTATTTTTTATTGTGACTGCTGGTGGTCTGCCTATACACATTTCCCATATTTTTAATGAAATCTTAGAATATTGAGTGCTGTCACTTCCAGTTTGTCAGTTTTGTCTTTAACTGCATTAGTATTTTTAAAATATTCAAACAGTGTGCATTAATTTTGTAAATTTGGAAAAATAAAGGAGTTGTTATTTTTGTTAAGTTTTTGAAAAAAATTAAAATTTATGTCACAAAAGTCTAGAAATTAATAGATATAGAAATTTTGGCAGTCAATAATTGATAATTCTCTATGTTAATGTTAAATATAAAAGATCCTTACATAGATGTGGTAATTTTCTCTGTTATTTGTACAAAACTATTAAAATTATAAGTATGCAGTTGAAGAAGGGGCAGTCATGCAACTACTGTATGTGGGCAGTGGATTATTTAAAGCATTGCATTTGTATTATCTTATGGTAATGTGCATATTAAAAAACTGAAGTTGTCAGTAATAAATATTTGCTGCTGTCTGAACTGATGCTTTTACATTCACAATTATCCATTGTACAGCCAGATATGTTTCAAGGTTCAACATGCAGAGATGCAAAAGGAAGTAAACTTCCACATTTGAGCTCTCTTTTATATTCATTTTATTTGGCATGTTATATGTGAACTTGAAGACAATGTTCAAAGGCCATTGAACTTTGATGGGGTTTTTGTGCCCATCTTACTTTTTGTCAGTATTTGTGGAGGGTGTGCAGAAATTGCATAATGGGTTTCATGATTACTGCTCCTCCCCAGGATGATCATATCAAGGGAGGTGATTTGGGCAGTGCATTTGGCATATGTGCAACTGAGAGGTACTGGGTTTTGTGTGGAAACTTGAAGGAATGAGATGAATTGGGTGATCTAGACGTAGGTGAGAGTATAAATTAAAATAGATCTTCAAAAAATAGGATGGGAGGGTATGGATTTTTCTTGTTTAGAATTGGGACAAGTGGTAGACCCTTGTGAACTTTGCACTGAACGCTCAGGTTCAATAAAATTTAAGGGAATTTCTTTACTGTGTGAGGAATTATTGGCTTCTTAAGGAGGGCTCTGTTTCAAGGAGTTATTTTATGAGAGGTGAAAGTATTATCTGAATTTTTATTCTCAATTTACTAGTGGTTAGACACACACGCCATTTTTTTATATGTGTTCAGGCTTTTTATGTCAGTTTTCTTGAATACTTCACACAGTGGCACTGGGCAAATACTGACAAAACTGGCAGGTTCACATTTAGTCATTAAGTTTCATTTGGAATAATTTTAGTATAATCGGAGAATAAATGTCAAGAGACTACCGGTATCCAGCGTTATTTTTCTTTCATCCACCTTATTATGTGAAAGTAGCAGCTACTAAGAATTGCTGTTTTATTCAGTCTGGAATGTGCCGGAAGAACTGAAGAACTGCAAACAGTTCGAAACACCAAGTGCTGAATATTTGATGTGAATGCAGGACAGGATAGCCTAGTCAGTTTGTGACTAGACTACAGGTTTGGCCAGTCTAGGATTCAATTCCCAGTAGGTACAAGAGGTTTTTGTCTTCTCCAAAACATTCAGACATGCTCTGGGGCACACCCTGCCCCTTATTCGTTGGGTAGTGGGGTTTTTTTTCTGGGTCATCCAGCCAGGTTATGAAGTTTCCTTCTTACTTCCATCTAATGTTGTTAAGAATGAGTGGAGCTTTACCTTTACGCCGCCTATAATGCCTACATGATGTGGAGAGGGACAACCTTGCCTTCACCTCTACTGATTGTCATGCCCATCATTATCCATTAATTATTCCACCAGGAATTCTGACGGTGACGATTTGAATGTCAACAAATCCAGTTCATTTTCTCAAACTTCGTCACAGTTAATCTTACTAATTACTAATGCAGGATATGCAATTAAAGACAATTTTATTTTCGGCGGGTTGCTTCGGATAACTTTGTTAATATTCTACTAAGTGCATCTCTTGTTGCGACTCATTAACATGTCTATTACCTCATTAGTGGTGCCATGCTAATTGGAAATTTGCATGATGATTCTCCCGCTTTCATGCAATTTATAGGACAGAAAATACTTAGCAGTCGAAATAACTCATGTACTGAGTAACCGAAGGTTGGACTAACGTTTGGTGCAGAGGTAACGTGTTGGATTTGAATTCGGGTTGTTTCTGGCTTAAATCTCAACTGGATTATGTGTCTCACAGCGCTGGACTTCCGTGCTGTAATCTTCCAACGTTGGAAGTTGCCGTGACGAAATGTTGAGGTTAAATTTCGTAAACTCAATTGTGACAAAATTCTCTTCTATTTAA
>JGI20166J26741_10744448_pt1 | contig 15207 bp, 7 predicted proteins | sample TergutCu122P5_FD_26741 | JGI IMG/M metagenome (IMG submission 26741)
GCTATTTTACTTTGTGTTTGAGGCTTGTCCAGAATTATCCCTGTGAATTCTAGATGTTACATCAGTTAAACCAGAATATTTGGTTTTTAAGGCCATTCTGAATAAGGAATTACATTAAGCTATTAGTTTGATATGTTCCATATTCCTTGCATTAATTAGAAGTTTAAAGTATGTTAAAAGACCAACAGATGTGCTTGGTTGTATGGATGTCATTTTATTGTATAGTGGTCACCAACATGTTTCGGCCATTCATGTGGCCATCTTCAGGGTGGTGAGAATAAGAATACAAATATAATTAAAATGTGTCTAAATCACTCCACAATTTTAAAAATCATGTAGTGTTTGGTTAAAATTCAAGGTTAAATAATGGAAAAGCCAATGAGAATACAATATCAGGAGTTCAAATTGTTGTTTGCAGCATGGTTCTATGAATGATGTACATAGGAAGTACATACGGTGAATTACGATCCTGTAATAAAATGTGTGCGTGTCTATGTATGTATGTATATATATATATATAAGAATGTTAATAAATCCCATCTGGACGTACCTTTATCAAGTACTGTTTCACCTTTCTTAATATCTCCACTTGATAAATGTCTAATAATGTATTAACATAGATTTTATATATATATTCCACAGACCCATACTTCAAACAACAATTTTAACTTCTGATATTTCATACCTATTGCTATTATTCAACCATTAATTTTAAACAAAAACTACATGATTTTTAAAACTATGGAGTGATTTACACACATTATAATTTTATTTATGTTCTTGTTCTCACCACCCTGAAGATGGCCACATGAGTGGCTGAAACATGTTGGTGACCACTATAAAATAAAATTTCAACCATAAAACCAAGTGCATTTGTTGATCTTTTAATATATTTTGTACATTAAGCTATATTTGCTTGTTTTAAAATATGATCCAAAATTATGGTACTATGACAATCACACTGAATTGAGGAAGAATTTAAAACATAAAATCTTTTACAGTTAAAACTGAAATCCCCTTGAATGGCCAGCTAAATGTGTAGTGGTTGCGGCTTCTGTAATTACAAAGGGACTGAGTTATGTAATATGTAGAGCTGTAATTGTGTTGTTCATAGTTTCATCTAGCCACAAAGAAGTATACTATATATGTTTTGCTTTATTTTGTACCTTGTTTGAGATTTATTTCAGTTCTGTTTGTGTGAATATTTTTCTCATAATGTATAATATCAGAAGCAGATACAGTTGTGGTTTGTATCTTGGTTCAAGGGGTTTTTTTGGGGGTGGCAGGTGGAATGAGGGGGATGTAGTTTGTTGTTTGCTACAGGTAGTGCACTGAGTTTGTAAAGGATTTTGTGAGGTTACGCTTTAAAATGTGAATCTCAGAATGTTTTCTTTGTGATTTGTCCTTTCATCCCATAAAGATTAACAAATTTTGGCCCTTTTATAAATAGGGAACCTCTGGGCTGTTTATTTTCAGTATACCCTGTCATATAAGCAATTGTGACATACTGTTTTCTTTGTCTTTTATGCATAATCCTACCTCTTCTTCCAAATCTTCCATATTCATACACAGAACTTGTAACTACACAAACTATGAATTCTCTACAAAGTAGAAATAAGAGTGAACTACAGCCGTAAACACAACAAAATATTTAATTTTAAGTTGCGACATCCCCGTTGTGTATGACTGTAGTTCACTCTTATTTCTACTTTGTAGTTCATACACAATGGGGATGCAGCAACTTAAAATTATGAATTCTCTTCCTTCATTTCTGATTGCAGCGTGCCACTAGTAGTACACAGTGATATATGACTACAGAAACAATAGGATAGTCTTGTAGGGTAAAGATAAATGCTGTTACACTGACTGGACCCTCTTTTTTATTTTGTAATAATAAGAGTACATAATGATGTGTGTCTTAAGTTGAAAGCACTCTCTAAATGAAAATCGTATGGTAAGAAATGTGGATGTTGTATTTGTTACATTTTGTCATTTGAAACTTGAAGTACAGGAGAACAATTTGAAAAATTCTTTGGAATTTTGGGGAGATTGATTTTGGTATACTATTTCATTGTGTACCAGCTTCATGTCAACAGAATCAACTACTGGCTTACCACAGTTATGTGCAGTAAGGTGCCATTCCTTGTCTTCTTATAGCAATGTAGTAATGTAGTTAAGTAATGTTGAGAGAGCCCTTGCAAAAGTTTTCACACATCACACTTCCATGAGTTGTCTGTACTAATATTAGGATTTATAAATTTATTTTACATGTATTCAGAATCAGTTTATGGTTAATGATTTATGACTCTCTTGACATTGAAGTTTCATTTCATTTCAAAATACAGCAGAATTCCATTAATAAGGATGGTGTTAATCTGGAAATCCTGATATTTGGCAGTTGGACATGGTGTTGTATAACTGGTTTACGGCAGTGCATTCTGGAGGAAAACCCATGACTGAGCCTATGATAATTCATAAGCTAAGTATGTATGGTGAAATGAAAATAATTATCATGTTCACACACTCTGATAGCTGGCTGCAAAGTTAAAAAAATAATCCTGTAAGACATTATGTCAGTACAGTTATTGTTTGATAATCCAATGCTTGTCCAGCCCCATTCACGCCAGATTAAAGGAATTCTGTAACTGGTACCTGTACTGTCCAGTACTGGCAACTACTGCTGCTTGATGTTTTAGTCTTGAATTGTTAGAATATCTTTTTATATGCAAGAGAATTTATTCTTATTTTTGTTAGACAGTAATTGTGTTGTGACTGAACCCGTGAAAAGTTTTTTAAATCCTTTATTCCTTACCCACTGAGAGATCTTTACTGATACCTGTGTAGTGACAGTTGATTTCCTGTGCAGTTGATTCATGCTGGAAAAATGCAGATTTTACAGAAAGGGCTGCAGTTTAGTACAATTTTGGATGTAATCACTCACATATGAATGTTTAGTTCACATAACATTTTGTTCTTTTGTATCTGTATGAGTGTATTCCAGGTAATTCTCTGATTTTTTCCCCAATATTATAATTTTAAAAACTGAAATAGTTCATATTACATTAGTGTCATATGTGAAATGGGTGGTATTTAAGCACAGAGAGCTTACTAAGGTATAAGTTATTCTGGTGGTAGAAGACAGCACAGAAGTTATCTGCCAAATTTTTATTATCAATATTTTATCCATTTCTTCAAGTTGTAAAATGCCTGTAGAAGCCTCATAATCCATGAAGTCTTCCACCATCAGTGTGTCAATAGAACCTTTTTAGGTTATGTTTCTCTATCATTTGTTTTGACAATTATGTCTGTATCAGTTGGAAGGAATACAGTTGCCAGCATGTAATTAACAGCTTCACTGTTTGTGTTGTCTCTCACAACAAAGGCAAGTGTTACTAAAACAAGACTAAATAGTTGAGAAGTTTTTCTAGTCTGCACTGTTCGTATAATGAATTACTAGACCCTTATGTTTGGTTAAAGGGAAAACAGGATCCAAGAAAGATTTTAGTCTTCAGTGATGTATCCATTGTTATTTTCCATAATGTAGCTCTCTTTCATTCTTTAACTCACATTTCATATCAAAAATTCTCAAGACTTACAGGTCATGTAATTATTATGGACAGAGTTATATTTTTTAAAGTTCTAGTGACAGGGCAACTAGATGTTACATGGAATGTTCAGTTTGTTCTTGTGTCTTGTACTTCAGTTTGTGCCTCCACTAGGCAGAGTTCTCATGCAAAAGTTGCCATGTTGTCATAGACACCTAAGATGTACATACCTGAAAAATATAAGGCTCTTTTTCTTCTTTCATCAGCATTCATAATGTCAACTTAATAATTATTGCAGCACACATTAGTTTGCAGTTTGTACACAACCATGATTAGTCATCATTTTTAAATCTTGTGAGTGATGTATACTGTGTTAGGCTGCATGTCAGTCTGCATGAAATACTTAAATTTGCATTTCTGCAGTTGGCATTTGATTTTATTGTGGCTGATAATTTACTTTCCTTTGCAAGGTATGTTCATAAAATTACATCCACAGAGTGCAGAGCCCTATGTTTATCAGGTGACAAAACAGACTTAACATAAATTGTACTTACCCAGTGTTCTCTATACATAATTGTATATTTAGTGATGAGCACTAACTTTCTTCCCAAAGTAGTTTGATTGAATGAAAGGACATTAAAATATCTGCAAAAATTGCATGTATTATTTTGCTATTAAAACTGAACTGTGCACAAACAATATGTTTATTACATACACCAGTGTTAAACTTAATGCTACCATTCTGATCAAACTCCACATTTTTGTCCTTTCCTTCTGTTCCTTGTACAGTATGGGATCATTTATCTGTTGTTCTTGTATCTGGAACGGTCTGAAAATCACCTGTGTTTTACAGCAAATTTAAAATTAGTGAAAAGTAATTCCAGGGCTTGTGCTTTTCATGACACCATCCATGCAATGTTATAAGTTGAAACAGTTTTTGGTGAGAGTCTGTACTTTGTAAGGTTCCCACAAGCTTCTCTGTTGCATTTCTGGCCATTTCTTGTATATTACCCTAGACCAGAGGTGTACATATTTTCCAAAAATCTAAGAGTTGCCTCAAAATTGTAGGTGCCGGTGCAGTGATATGAAGCAAGTTCCATGCTGAAACCCCAAAAATATTTTTTACCATACCAGATTTAGTCTGTGCTACCTGGTGTCTGGTATTTAGGTACCCCTGCACTTGTGTCAAAAAGGCAAGTGGCAGTTCATGTTCATTTCTTATGACAGGGCTGGGGTTAGGATTATATATGATTAATGAGAAGGCCTACAATGCATGTACCATCTTGAAACATGGTGGTGGCATCCACATACATCATGGAAATGACGCTGGTTTTATAAGGAAGGACGCCTTGTTCCTTAAGGGAGTTCATAAATCATGGTGTGTGTTGTACAGTGTCAAACACTTGTGCACTATTGCCCATCACCACAACTCTGCCACCAAGTCTCTTGGTCTGATTTATTCCATCCTTAAGATCTGTCAAGTTTACATAACAGCCTTGAAGACTCATGAAGCCATGATGTAGTGATGAGAAGGTAATAATTCTCCTTATCCTCCACTCAAGCACGCCAAATGCAATGTAACATAATCTACCCAACAGAACTTAACCTAACCGAACCAAAATAGCAGGCTGTTTTCATGGTCATAAAAATTGACCCCTTTTGAGTGCCAACAGTTGGTACTACAAGGAGGTCAAAAATACATAGAGCAACGGTAAGCAAAATGTTGTTTCCATGTAATAAGTGCTGTTAAGAATGAAGCTGCAACATTGCAGTGTCATTAAAATCTGACAAAAATAACAAGAACTTATATGAAGACCTACGTACATTTATGACAGTATTTCTTCTGGGGTGTTGATCGGTACGGGTGGTAGAGAGGGAGCATACTGCCTCCACAACGGTAAAGGTAAAGTTCATCCTAGAACAGGTCACGAAAGCCCAGAGGAGGCATTAGCTCTACTCTTTTTGTAACCTCGGCTCTAGAAGGGCATGGGTGGTCAAAGCCACGCCCCGGCCGCTTTACCCCCGGGAAAGAGACCCGGAACCCAGGGTCGGTCTGGACGGGTGAGGAAAATCTCGCCCCCCCCCCCGGGGATTCGATTCCCGAACCGTACAGTCCATAGCAAGTCTATAATAACAGCCACTCCGGTCCACGTATTGTCTCCACAAAGCAGCCCTCAACTGCAGGTGAACAACCACATCTAAATCTCTGGGATTCTATAAGGGAAAGAAGTGAAAAAAAAATACTTCCGTACTTGACACATTGTTTGCGACCCCTATATGGGTTATTTCACCTCTACCAGCATACGGACAACCGTTACTTTGATCAGTCTGTAATACAGGATTCTTTTCGTGCTGTTTGCGTTGCTTAAAGGTAACTGGCGCATCCTGTTTACAAAAAAAATCTATATGCAGCTAGTTTATGTTCTATATCATGATTCGAATTGGAGTTAATAGTGGTAATTTTAGTTTTCTACGTCAATTATGGCGCCCATCACAGGTCACAATATTCTACATTGTCATCTCTGTGGTCACCACCATGGAAGAGCGATGTCACAGCCGAGAAAACCACGAATCCCACACTATGTCATCTGTGGTCACAGATTAAACATACATGTGGTCATAGATGTCAAACGTAAATAACATTTCTTCGAAATTAATGGTAAGTTTCTTTTCATCAATTTTGTGACTTCATGTGGATTCCAGTAATCTTCAACCACCGAATAGGAAACTGATCTGTGGTAAGCAATGAAAAATAAGTCTGCGTGGTAGCTGTAGATATGTAGCCATATTTGTTTTGAAAACTGAGTTCAGTATTTCAACACATATAAAGCTTGGTAACGTAAGTTGGTTTCAAGTGTTAAATTCCATGACCTTGTGATTGCATGAATCGATGTTAGCACAATTATCAGACTAATAGAGATCCTGCTGCTGCTTTGTGCTAGTTAAGGTCTACGTTATACCAACAGCATGCCGATGGCCTAGAGGTGGAAATAAAGTAATATTTCTGTATCATCTTGTGCCCATTGGAAAGTTTTCTTCATCGTCTGATCTTGTGTACTATGGCCCTACAAAACATCAAGATTTGCAATGTCATTTGTGAAAGTCAAAGGAAAAGTTTCTGTCTTAATTCACTTTTGTTTTATGTTCTGTTTTACTTCCTTTTACACAACACAAAATTCATTCTTGGAAGCCATTCATAGTATGTTTGTTTTGTCTGCCCACATTTATCATTACTCATAGTTAACTTTCACACCGTTTTTAGTCTTCCATTCTTACTGACCTTAAGTGTCTGTGTCTTGTTTTGACAATAAATATTTATGTACCAGTAATGAAATTCAGATCTGCCCCTGGGCTTGGACTTATTAGTAAGTGGTTATAACTGGGGGTGCAGAAATCCCTGGTTCTAGGTTGCTCAGGTAGCTAAATATTGTACTGTGCTACATAATGTTTTACATTTTTCACACACTGCTTGATTATGTGAAAAATTGTTATTTACTAGAGTTCACTGTTGTATTATTGCAGTTCATGTGGAAATTAATCAGTAAAGAAAATAAGGAAGTCTGAGTGTAATGACCCTGGATTGTGGGGCCTCTTTTGTGTAGTGTTTGTGCTGTTGAATGAATGTACATCAACTGATTTTTATACTTAATGATGTGGCCATGGGATCTGAAATGCCAGCAAGTATGTGAAACATGAGTTGAGATTCATCTTCTTTCCATTGCTTTTTGGAAGAATCACTTCTTCCTGTGCTAAGCCACCCTTCTCTTTCTCTCATCTCTGTGTTTGTCTTTATCACTCCATTACTTGCTGTTTATGCTGCTGTTTAGACATAGTGGACATAATTTTGCACTGCATTGCAGAACCCTCCAATGTGAGTAGTGTAAGGGAACACAGATTACCCTACAAATACCATCACTTCCTGGAAATGGGGAAGAGAGATTCTCCCAAGGTGTAAAACTGAATGCATCATTCTGATACCTACTGCAGATGTTACATTCCTTGGCTGTACTTTACTTCTTGCAGTTTGATTGCTTTGTGTAACAACTAACTGTGTATTTTTTTTTTTTAGTGCTGAAGAACTGCAGTTACCTTACAAATATGAAGGAAGATAATTGTGACACACAACCAAAACAAAAGACTGTTCTCAAGGATGCTATATACAAATTTCTCCGACAGTTCTATAATGAAAGTGATTCAGAAAAGATAACTGATGAATTTATGAAAGATTTTTATCGTTCAGTTTCTAGTTTGAGTCTTGATGACTTGGAAAGACTTGCAACTTCTTATCTTCAAGATGAAAAGACAAATTGAACCAAGATGAGGTGGATCATGTACGTGAATTAATGAAAGTTTCATGTAATTAAACTCTGGTACTGTATTTTTGGTTTCCTTGTACTGTTTGATAAGCATGAGTAGTGAGTAAGTGGTATGGTGTGCAGAATTGCATGACAGTTGTTATGCTGAAATCAGACTTGAATGAATTTTATTTCATTTTTATAGATGAAAAGGGATATAAGACATACTGAACATCAATAATGTGTTGTCCTGCCCAAAAAAAAATCTATATCATTTTTGTCAGGAATGAGCAGGATTACTTAGCAAATTACATGAAAGCTGAGGGGAGGGATGCAGCAACTACTGGATGGTAATTCATAAGGCATCAATGTAATGCATTCTTGCAAGAGCCATATTTCATTTACTGTACTACAACCAAGAAACACTGTATAAACTTTTTTTTTATTTGAAGTTTTAATCACATTGACAGTTCATTATTTGAAAGTGCTGATTTGTAGTCCTTGTTTCTGTCTGTCATAAGGAACATATTTGTTCTTAACTGCATTTTGCTGTATCTTGCGTGTAGCTCAAAATATTCATTCAAGCAAAAAGTATTTCAAGCAAACTTAGTCATTTTGAAACATGTAGTTTTGTTAAATACACCTTTCCTGTGTCTTACAGTTTTTGAGATTATTAAAGTGTACAAAGGTCCAGAACTGTTACTATGTACATACATTTCTGAACTTGTGTATTGTACAATGAACACTGCTCTTTTGATCACACCTGAAGATTATGAAATATGCTTTGTTCTGGTAACTAAACAGCCCTACTTCCTACCTGTAATTGTAGGTTTTTGTGTTCATTAAATATGTATTTCATTATTAAAATAATTGAAAATGCTGCTACGTTATTTATTAATATGTAAATTTTCTCCTATCTTTATACTTTTATACTGGTGTGTTTACAAAAACAAAGTCATAAAAATATGCATAGACCTTTGTAAGTTATGTGAGTGTTGGCATATCAACTAAACCACAGAACCGAGGTTTTAGAAATTTCATATCTGGGGAGTTTCACTAATATTTGTGAACACGTTGCTGCAGTTTTTTGGTTAAAGTGTGTTGGTACGCACATTCGTGAAAACATAAGTGCAGTTGTAACTCATTATTTATCAAGAGTAAAAGATGTTTCAAATACACATTATATAGAGAATATGTTTTATATCTAGTATACTTTTTGTGCAAGTCTTGCAGTTCTTTATATATAGGGTGCATCAGTGAATCGGACGATTTTAAAAACATTATGAACAGTAAATGCTTTCATTTATTCAGTTTCACTTTAACACATTTAACGACTTAACCCACTGAAAACATAAGTCCTACTTTCCGAAAATAACGTCATTAAGATGACCACCATTCCACTCTAGGCACTCTGTAAGTCTCTTGCGAACATCGCCTATTACTCTTTGAAGCATCTCCAGTTTTTGTTTTTGTTTTGTTTGTTTGTTTGGGTTTTTTTAAGGTATATAATGTTTATAGTTTGTTTGTTTGGGTTTTTTAAGGTATATAATGTTTATAGGTTTACCTGCTTACCTACCTGATGTCCAGTATCTTCCTAACAGTGAGTTTAAAAAAAAAAAGTTTACAGAACCTAAGTACTCTTGACACTAAACCTCAGTATTTTAACATATATCAAACCCAACTGAATTAAGCATATATATCCAACACCACTAATTATTTAGAGGTACATAATACAGTAACACACTCCTGAAACTTGAGGAAAATAAAAATAACAGTTTTTGTCATCTTCATCATCATCCTCTGTATTCTTTTTCCATAAATCCAGTCATAGATACATATCATGAGGATGTGGGAATGGTCACATAACAAGCATTCCATAATTAAAATTAAACACAACATAGTTAAATTTAAGTATCAAGTAATGCGAAATCAGCAGTAGTTATCATTATTTATCTAGATACATCAAGCAACCAAATCGGGGAAAACTTCCGAGGAGAGAGATTTATTACAAATATATGTTAAAGGGGAAATGAGAAAAAGAGCACTTGTTTATAAAATTTTAATAGGGATTTCATCATAACCACAAGAGTTTTTAGTTTTTAGGGATTTGTTGATGTTTCATAATTCACCAGTTGTGGTATAAGGCCATTGGATATTTGGGAATGGGCACTTGAAATTATGAAATAAATAATTCATAGGATTGTTATTGTTTTCATGATCATTATTAACACTCTTAACCCTGCTAACGATTGAGTCTGCTACAGATATGAAATATTTGTTAAAGGTGTTAGCAGCCATATCGTGGTTATCCATTACTGTATTATTTATTGTAGTGACTGAACTTCCAATTGGTGATTTATTTTACCTGTTTCTGTTTTAATAATGTAGCTCCCTTTTCTTATTACATAAGATCCTTATTCCTGTTGTTATCTGTAGTTTATACTTTCGATGAAATGTGATGTTTTTCTTAATAAAGAGAGAATAGGAAACAGGTGTTAAAAAATTGTTGAATATAATGTTTATATCATTTCCTTCAAATATGTTGTCCGAGCTTTCTAACTTAATTTTAGTGGAAATAAACTACTCATTTCTGTAAAAATATATTATTCAGGGTTATTAATTGGGCATTATGGTCAGATGTACCGTTATAAATGGACTTGTAGTATAATTTCTTGCCTTATCAATAAATGTATTGCATATTGCTGAAATAGATCCATTTGTAATTCTAGTAGGGAAGTGGACAGTGCCTTTTAAATTATAAGTGGCTAACACTGAGTCTAATTGTTGTCTTTTAGTACAATTTTCAAGATAATGTACGTTTATATCCCCCTATAATTCAGGTTTATTACTATGTAGTAGGTTCAAAGTGGAGTCCAGTTTTTTAAAAAGTAATTGAATTTTCCTGAAGGAGATCTGTAAATGGATATTATAACAATGTTAATGTTAGGCTTAGTTTCATAGCACATAATTCAATGTCCTGCTTTTTACAGGTATTATATAAATTAATACTCATGAATTTTATGGATTCTTGAATGTAGACGGTGTAGCATATTGGTCATACCACACTATCTACACATTACCTACACGTTGGATTAAAATCACTGCATCAAGCATCGCTCTGCACAGACTAAACGATTTTAACGCCCAAAAGTTTAATCATTACTCATTTTTAAACTGTATTTATAATGCTTATGTAATTTTAACTGAAATTATAATATTTTTTTATTGTTATGGAGTTATGGCAACACAGCTAACTACGTTAGTGTCTTTGTATTCTTGTAATAATATCACCCTAAAGATGGCTGCTCAACATGTTGGTGAGGACATTGTGAATAAAATACATCATAAACATTGTAGCGCAATTTGTTGGTTATTTGTATATTATGGACCAAATCCAATGTTTCATGAAGAGTAACATCAGTCAGTGCAATTAAAAACCAAATCTAAAAAAGAAATTACAGCGAAACAGGAATAAGATCACTAAATTATACAAATCTTTATAAGGTTACACGAAATATCTTTCTTCATGAACTATCTAAAAGAATTTAAAACTCTATCATTCAGCAAGAGTATACCCAGTAATCCTCAAGCACGATAATAATACAAATCCTCATGGAAATGTGCCGATTCACGCAAGGCCTTATTCAAGTTTATAATTTAACATTTGAATAATACTAATATCAGAATTTTAGCAATCACCAGAACAATGATCATGACCAACAACATGCATATTATAAATATACAATTGAGATATAATTATTAACACTAAATAATGCAATTGTATTCTGTAACACTTGTGATTTTAGTGGCCTCAATGACTAACGCTGGTCGAAACATGTTGCCATAAATTAATACTAATGCAAATTAGTTGTGTGACAAGTATTTAATCCTCTGTAATCCAAATAACAAAGCAGGATATTTAACACGGGAAAAAAATCTGTAGTTGTAATAAATGCCTCTCATGGCCTGGTTGTTGGCTTTCAAAATTTCCAGATCTGAAGTGACATAGGTACATACGCATTAACAGCAATACTAGACTCCACACTGTGTATGCCATGACACAGTACATGAAAGTTTACCAAGGCATTCTGCACTTTGTATCACATGGTTTGACAGTACACCCGTGAATATAACTTCATTGACGTCTATCAGAAACGTATGACTCCAGTGCGATTTTACGAAATTCGGAGCTCAACAGCATTATTTTCTAATGTTATAATGAATTTCGCACAAGTCGGTCAATAAATGTCGAAAATACAGATAGAAAATCAAGAAATTCACTTACGTCCCTAATTAACCCTTTAAATGCCGAGTTAAATCCCATTTGCTGGCATTATTAGGAGCTCACCATATTCTCCACGTTAGCAGGATAAGGGTTGAAGTGTGGCGTTATACAAACCGGACGTAAAATGCTGAAAATGCGCAAAAATTATTTAGGTCGCTAGGTAAATTGTGCCTCTCATATACCTGTTTTTACAAAAGACACAAGTACTTAGTAGCATAAAGACCTTCTGAAGTGGATTTCATCGAAAGCAAACGATAAATGTAAAAGATACAGGCAGAATTTTATTCACACTATTATGTAAGCAAAGATTTACTGCACATATTTGCATTGCTAAATGGCGTCGCAGTGAGATACCTTAGGCCGAATTTACCCAAATGTGGAAAATATGGTATCATTTAGATAGTAAAGAGGGATCAATTTTAAAGAGGTTTATACTTCCGCTTGTCTGCTTTTCCAACGCATGCTGCGCGGATCTAATACACCAATTCAAAGAGTGGCAGATGTGCAGTCACTGTCACAAGGAGCAACTATTTGTGTACTCTGTGGTTATCCTGGAAGATATATCTCTGGAAGTGTCTATGATATAGCTTGTACAGATGATCTGTGGCTTGTACAGTCCGTTCTCAATTAGGCAGCACAATTTTCTGGGTTGTTGCAATGTTTATGGCGCCATTTTTGGCCAACCTGAGTACTATTGGATTTTGAAAATAGTATGGCGGATTTGCAGAATGGTAAATAGTAGCTACTTGTTTTCCATTAAGTATCGTTATTTTTAGTTGGACGTAAAGATGTCAAGTACACACTTTTGAAACTTACGTGACTTTGTTTTTCATGTGGTTAGGAATATTTTTGTGGAAATGCTGAAGTTTTGACATGACTAATTACATCCCCTGTGTATTTTTTTTATGTAGCCGTGTATTGTTTGTTGGTAGCTCCATTTAGCAAAAATAACCACTTTATGAAAATCGCGTTTTATTCCTTGCGTTTTATTTTAGACACCTCATCTCCGATGGACGAAGAGTCACGGAAAACCAATAATATACAGGTGTAGTATTATTTATTTGTGTGATTCTTAACTCTTTGAGGTTAGCAACGCTGTTCTAATGATCGTATAGTAATTAATGTTATGATTCGCGTATTTGCCGTGTGTACGCTTATGCCAATATATAGTTGAGGAGTTGTGTATTATTTCCTTATTTCAGGGCTAATTATGATATTCAGAATTATAGGTTTATAACCTGTGATGAATGTTAGGATGAGGCCATAATTTTGTGTTTCTTTTACATCCAACAAATCAATGGCACACACTAAGGAGGGGGGGGGGGGGATTAATTGCAGCAGTCAAGATCTGAACGTAAAATAGCAGAAGTCTGTGTAGTGGTATGGTTTTCGTAAATTGAATTACACGTACGTGTAATAGAGGCCTAATTTATTTTCACATATAGTTATTAAACCATGATTGCCAACATAAACACCGGATTTTAAGGCACGGTTGGGATAGTTTGTTAAGTCACTGATAAGTAATTTTAATTTCAACCTAACTCTGTCTACATTTCATTCCCGAAAAATAAACATCTGACACCATAAAGGTAGATTATCTTATGTTATTGGAGTCTTGGTAAAGTTTCTGAAGAATTGTTATGCATCATAGTTTCATGTAGAGTATAAACCATGATATTCTGACTGGTTGGTTCCTTAGTGTAACTAAATGTGTGGTATTAAATTAAGGCAAAAGGAATTGTACAGGGTGAGTGTATAGTTGTATAACATTTAAATTTTCTGTTTGTCAGAAAGGTGTATTTATCGTAAATCGAGGAAAAGTGCTGTGTTTTCCGTCAGACACAACATGTGTTGTCTTTTGGAGGTACAGGCTTCATGTTTTGGGTTAATGAACTCATCTGTCATCAGGCTTTTATATAAGATCAAGAGCAAGAATACAGTAATTACTTGTCAACACAAAGGGATGTAGTTCATTAAATTGGTTTTGGCTATGCAAGCCAATCTTATCAATCAGTACAAGAATATAAAATGCTAGGTTTTAAAGTGTAATACTCAAATTGACATGTCATTACTTTATTCTTGCTCTTTATCTTGTACAAAGGCCTGATGGATTAATTAATTAATTAATCCAAAACATGTAGCTTGTATCTCCAAATGAAAGTATATGTTGTGTCCAACCGAAAACTTAGCATTTTTCTTCTATTGAGCTATACGCAACGGGATGTGTTAAATTAAATTAATGTCATAAAACAAATATAGTATTGTATCAATGGTTGGACATAACATATCCAAAATTATGGTGACATGTGATAGTAGTGACACACTTGTCAGTTTAACATACCCTGTTATATGCTGTTCATTGTCTGATGTCATTATGTTTTTGATCTCAGTTGTACTATTAACTCCAAATGGCCATTTTTGGGCTGTGCTGCGGTTGCATTCAGTGAGCGGTATTAACCACACTCAGAAATACTCATCACCTCATGTCTGATGCCATAAGGTGAAAAGTTTCATCAGTGTTTCTTGAGCTGCACATTTCAGTATTTTGTTTCAGTTCTTCTGATGTGTATGGGTTGTTTTTTATACATTCTCTTTCAAAAACTCCAAAGATAGAAATTGTATCCTGGAGACTGAGGGGCAGAAGTTTTTGAGAAATGTTATGATTGCAAAGGAATTTGTGCATCACTAGAGGTGTTGAATTTTCTGTATGTGCCATAGGCACATATTATTAAAACCAGAATTCTTGTTTTGTGAATTTCCAACAAGGATATGAAATTCATAAGAGTTCTTGCTAATGTTTTGCTGTTACTATTTCTGAAAAGAAGTGGGACCGGTTATTCTTTGGCAAGAGAGAACGCATCCTACTTTGACTTCTGAGGAGTGTAACAGCCTTTCATGGAAAGAATAGGGATTTTGGCGCTCAGTGTTCTGCTGTTTTGGCTATTAATTTATTCACCAACAAGAAACAGTGCTTCATTATATAGGTATAGCTTCAAGTGAGAAGTGGTGAGATAGTTGTAAATGGATGTTCAAATAGATATGGGAGAAGCAGTTGTACTACTGAGCCTTTGGCTGGGGGGGG
>JGI20166J26741_10745559_pt1 | contig 15206 bp, 16 predicted proteins | sample TergutCu122P5_FD_26741 | JGI IMG/M metagenome (IMG submission 26741)
CCCCCCCCCCATGGCGCAACAGCCCCTAGTGGGCCATTATCAAGGCTTCACGTTCACACTCAGACACGCCACACTCGGTAGGACTCCCCTGAACGAGTGATCAGCCCGACGCAAAGGCCTGTATCTAACAAAAAACAACACTCAAAAGAAAGAGATATCCATATCCCCGCAGGATTCGAACCTGCAGTGCCATCAAGCGAGCCTTAGACCGCGCGGCCGCAGGGATCGAGCCAGTCGGTGTCACAGCATAACCGCGATACCGAACGCCCACAGGCCTGCATGTAATGCCGCGTGCAGAGCAGAGCCTGGAAACCCGTAACAATTCTTCTTGCTTCATTCAGCTGTCTAGAGGTGGATTTATGGCAGCACATTATTATTATTATCATTATTATTATTATTATTATTATTGTAGTTGTTGTTGTTGTTGTTGTTGATGATGATGATGATTATTATTATTATTATTATTATTATTATTATTACGATGATGATGATGATGACGACGACGACGACGGTGGTGGTGGTGATGATGATGACGACGACGACGACGATGATGATGATGATGATGATAATAATAATAATACCCTTGAGATTAGGGGATAGAATGAATTTCCTTCAACTGACTGAATCTAATCCCACAGAGAAGATGGGAGAGGTGAAAGTTTTCCAGCAGATAAATGCTGAGAAGTGTGATTAAGTTAATAATTCACTGCATTTCAATTCAGTAGGACAACATAATGCGTGATAATGAAAAAGGAACATGTATGTTAACAGATGTTGCAATTTCAGGAGACAGGATTGTGACCAACAGACTAGACGAGGAGATACTAAAATGCAAAGAGATTATCACAGAAATAGAGCGCATGGGGATGTAAAAACAAAAATGATACCACTAATAATAGGGGCAACTGGAACCATCTCAAAATCACTCAGACAATACCTCAGCAACATACCGGGACAGTTGGAAATTAAGGAACTACAAACAACAACCATCCTGGGGACTGCAAACATACTGCAGAAAGTACTAATGTAAAAGCACAAAAAATATTCAAATGGTAAATAACATTACACGTACATGTAACATAAGTTGTAATCACAAAGTAGAGACATGATTTGTTTCAGGTGTAGAGTTGTAAATACTCTGCAAAAAGTGTTAACAAATAATAATATTATTATTATTATTATCGCTATCATCATCATCAACACTCAGAAGCTCCAGAAGTTTACAGATCTGAAAGAAAAGCTAAAGATAATATGGCAACTGGAAAGGGCCTACATAATACCGCTATTACTATCCAGAGCGAGAATCATCCCAAACAAATGACATGACATTTTTAAATTACTGAATCTTCGCCATAGTTATACATTTTAATGCAGGAACCAGTAATACGTAACACATACCTTATGGTTTTTGGCAGAACAGTGAATAAGAAGTGCTTGGTCATTGAGACCCGGACTTTTATATGCGCATTCGCAAAATTGAGAAAGGCGACTGTTAGCTTCTTCATGTCTGTCCATCAATCATTATGTCTGTCCGTCCGTCTGTCCGCATGGAACAACTGGGATCTCCCACTGGACGTATTTTCATAAAATTTGAATTGAGTATTTTTCGAAAATCTGTCCAAAGAGTTCAAGTTTCATTAAAATTGAAGAAGAATAAGGGGTACTTTACATGAAGACCGATATACACTTCTGATCATACCTCGCTCAGTTCTTCCTCGAATTAAAAACATTTCAGACAATTGTTGTAGAGAATACCGAAACAAACATTTTATGTTCAATAACTCCCCCCCCCGCGAAAGTCGTACCGCTTATGAGATAGTGTGGAAGAGGAGTGTAGAGCAGGGCAGGCCACAGATGACACTATGGCGCATGCGCACTGCAGGCTGGATACCTAAGGCTACAAACACAAACTCAGAATATGCAATATTTATAGCTTTTCCACTACAACAATGGTTGCACGAATGCGCCTCATTGTTACGTTATACGTACATTGCATGTATTTTTGTGAGCAAACTGAAATTCTCTGAAGTCAAGAAAGTGAATAATAGTAATACTTATAAGCTGATTGCTCCAGATAAAATTAGTTATTGTTGTTAAAGTATTTAGCTGTGTTATACATTGAGAAAGATGCAAAATGCAAGAGAGAGAGAGAGAGAGAGAGAGAGAGAGTGTAGGATGTGTAGTTAACACTTACAAGCAGGGTTGGTCTTAGGCCGGTTGGACCGATTTTACGCAATGGAAACTTGCGCTTATGGGGCCCCGCCTTCATGGGGGATTCGCGCGTATGTTTGACTGATAGCTTGATTAAAAGTAAATAAAAATGATAAACTTTAAATGTTCCATATCCATGCACTAAGGAATATTTAAGCTTATGTAGTTAACCAACAAATGCACACTAATAAAATAAGCTTCATCATGTATTAATATTTGCCTACATATTTCGATCACTTTTGCGACCACCATCAGGGTGCCTATACAAGAATACTCATGGTGGTCGCAAAAGTGACCGAAATATGTAGTTGAATTTTACGTTCATGTGCCCGTGCATCGTAACAAATTTCTTCATAATAAAACCAACTAGATGCACTAATTTCATAAATTTATTTTGGCATGAAACTCTGCATGTTTCGGACAGTTCGTCTCTCCATCATCAGGAGTTTATTCACTGTACACTCAGCAATGGTATATGTCATGCAGGTTTGTAGACAACTTTAGAGCAGGACCAGGTCCTGCTTGAAAGCTGTCTACAAACCTGTATGACATATGCCATTGCTGAGTGTATAGTGAATAAACTCCTGATGACGGACAAAGGAACTGTCCGAAACATGTAGTTTCATGCCAAAATAAATTTGTGAAATTAGTGCATCTAGTTGGTTTTATTATAAAGAAATGTAGTTGAATATTAATGGATGATAAAGATTATTTTATTAGTGTGCATTTGTCAGTTTACTATGTGAGAGTAAAAATAATGAAAATGGATCATCTTTCATCCAAACTTACATTAATAGACCAAACTTGTGTCTTTCTCTCTCTCTCTCTATCTCTCTCTCTGTCTGTCTGTGCTATAACTTTTAGGAGCACGCCACAAGGATTGAAGTCGGGTCCCGCGGCTGCTAAGCCCGGCACTGCTTACAATTGCATGCCATACAGCTCCATTACATAATAAGCATTTTTTTTCTGTGACTTGACGGCCCAAATCGGGCCTAGACCGCCTCGTTGTTGAAGTCTTTAGATCATGTATTTAGACGTACGCTGGGTAGCAGTAGTGTTGCTAGGATTTTTTATGCCCGGGGCGAAAAATAACAATAGACGCCTCTGAAAAAAATTAAGAACTTTTAAAAAAATTACATTTATTTATTTAATTTCTTTTTATTTGTATCAGTAATTTAAAATTTGAGATCGCAGAATATCAATTTTTTTTCCATTTAACATGTTTATTTTGTTGCCCCTTGGATTTTGTTGCCCAGGGTGGCAGTATCACTCGCCCCACCCTAGCTGTGCCCTTCCGTAGCAGCACGTACACATTACACAAGAAACACAACATACGAACATCCGTGTCTATAGCGGGATTCGAAACCACAATCCCAGCTACCAAGCGGCTTCGGACATACACCATAGACCGCACTGTTCCAGGGATCGGTCCTGTACAAGTATGAGAGAAACCATGAACTTGTATAAGCACCATAATGTGCATCTGACCATACCCATACGACAGTAAACATAAATAGCCTTACAAGGCTAACACAGTCATTTTGAGCTACAACTGTAATAAAAATGTGTTTGAAATTCTTTCCCAAACAGATTATTCAAAAGACATTGTAGCAAGTCTCTGAAGGACAGGTTATATGATGTGAGCTTTAATGAATAATACTGTACTTAATTACACCTTGTGAGAATTTATGTTTTCGTCTTCGATGTCCCATGACAAACATCACGTTGTTTTTATGACAGCTTGGACTGGATACATTACATGTACTGACATGTGAACTGATTTTATCCGTGATTTTAGCCTCACATAGTAATACTGATTATGTAAGTCTTATGAGATGGGGAAGTAGCGTGTAAAACTATGACCTTCTGGAAATCTAATGAATTAAATCTTGACTGAATCATATATTTTGCAGCCTAAGTAATCAATGCCTGTAGAGTTGTCAAATTATTTTAATGAGTATGAATTCCATACTGTGACAACAATCTAGGCACGTTACGCCACATCATGGTCAAAGAGTATATACTGCGAGTTGACTGCACAACATGAAATGTATGTCTATAGAGTTTTTGACAAATTTATATGCTTTGCTATTGTGATCTGCAAATATACGAGTATTCAACGTGGCTGGCGATATTAATCATATAGCTTGGGCAACGCAGTGGTATAACTGTTTTCTCTGTAGTGCTATATAACTTAACATTTGTTATTCCAAGCACATGCCAATGTTACTGTCATGCCATATGGAAGAAGACGGTTGTGTTTGTTGCTTTGAAATAGAGCAATTAATTAATTAATTAATTAATTAAAATGTTCCCGCTGTCACTGGACATCCACAATATAATGATGTTGCACGGCAATTCTATCGGTTCCACTTCTTGCACATCCTGTTGTCACTGAGTGAGTTTTGAAGCCATATCAAGTGTTACATGTGTTCGTAAGTGTGTAACAGGGCGGTTTTAGGTATTAAAATTTAAGGGACTATGGCAGATATAATTGTACTGGTTGTTGGTACTGTGTCATGTAACATTTAGCATATAGTACTTGTTTATGTTCAGATAAAATTTGTTCACATGGCAACTAAGTAGGTTTACATGTCTAACGAGTTTCAGAAAAATGTGTAAGGATCTGCATATCTTATTTTCAGGCCAAACATTGGTGAAAGAGTATGGGATTCCTTCAAAGAAACACCACCAATGTCCACTTACATAGTGGCATTTGTGGTATCAGACCTGAAGAACGTGTCCATACATGAAGGGAAGAATACCGTGTGGTTGCGGGAGGATGTTTTGCCTCAAGGCAAATATGCCTTATCCATTGCACAGGTCTTAATCATGTTACTGGAGAACTACACAGAAATAATGTATGAGCTCCCAAAGCTGGATCAGGTCGCTGTACCAAACCTACAGTTTTCGGCTATGGAGAACTGGGGTATTGTTACAGAGATGTAAGTAATGATACTTGTGTTTTTCTTGACATTACATACTGGAATTACAACACATTGTTTCAGGTTAAAGTGTCATTGGTATTGTTGCAAAGGGATTCTGACCTAATGCTAACCCACATGAAAAGGCCTAACTTGACAAACTATGATGCCTTTATGATTTATTGGTATTGAGTCAGGATCCTTACAAACCAGTAGTTTCTAGGTCTTTAAGGCAGGTAAAAACTAACAACAATGATGACATTAGATTGATGAGTAAATTTAAACTTGGATTTAATACAAAATGGGAGGTACACTTATTTATTTAGCAAAAGAGAAGTGTTTGCAATTTTTCATGCATGGTTACTTCATGAAACAGTTATTTGAATGTGAGAAGCAAAATTATGATGACATATCAGTGTAATCATACTCTAAGTACACTACACTTGAAATTTCATTAGGTGTAGTGGGAATTATATTGACTGAAGGTTGCCAGCATTGACAGTGACTGTGAAATACCAATCGTGTACATGAATTTGAGGTAGGAACATTTCTTGAAAGCTTAGATGCAGTAAACACATTTCCAAGAGGAAAGTGAGAGTGTAGAGCTGTGACATGATTTCCTGTCAATAAAATGAAACTTTAGAAGCCTAACTTTTTTTTAAGGAAAAATAAACCCCCCCCCCAAAAAACCTGACATTGGTGGATTAAATTTATTATTTCTTTATCTTTGTTAGGAGCCAGGATAGTGTAGTCACTATAGTGACTAGGTTAGGGGCTGAATGATCTGGGGTTGGAATCCTGGGTGGTGCAAGATATTTATGTATTTTCCATGAAATGTCCAGACTGACTGTAGGGCCACCCTGCCTCCTATTCAGTGGGTACCAAGGGCTCTTTCTCTGGCTATAAAATGGCTGGGGCATGAGGCAGAACGTTCACCTCCATCTAGTGCTGAGGTGAAGAAGGGACGGAGCTATACTTCCACTCCTCTGATATTTCTTCGTGGCTTGTATAGGGACAACTTCACCTTTTTTTTATACATGTTGCTCCTGTGTTACCAGCATTGGTAGAATAAACATTTTTTATGCAAGCTTTTGTCGGCAAAATGAAACCTGAAATCCTCTGCTTGTGGTAATATAAAATGCCCCACTTGCTGCACTATATTTTGTGTCTTAAGAGTACTAAGTTGGTAACTGTGTATTAAGTTTCCGTCTCTAAAAAGAAACCTCAAAGCTTATTGTTAGTGGAGTAATGGTTTTGGTTTCTACATGTATCTACAGTAGTGTGACTTGAGCTTGTATGACTGTTTTTTTGGGAACTGTGATCTCGTGTGATTGGTGCAACATGTATAAAATGCAGAAATACTGAAGAAAATGAGAAGACATACATTATATTCACATTAAAAATTTATTTTGCCATTTTCATTAAAATGTATTGCTGTGAGTAAAGAAATAATAATATTTGAATGTTGTAGTGAATGAAGACTTATAGAGAGTTACATCGTAGAAGATTAATAAGTGGGACTTCTGTTCTTTATAAGCAGGAAATGTGTACATCCTACAAAAATGAAAATAACAGTAATAACATTTAAAGCCAAAACCAGAAGGTACCTGGTGGTAAGAGTGATATATTGTAAAATAAAAGTCATCAGATGAGATGTGTTGTTAAGTCTGAACCAAGTTAGCTTCAGTGTGAGGATTAATTTTGTATCTAAATATGAAATTCCAAAATGTGACCTATAATTAATCATTTTAATGTAAGGAGATCCTAATTATATAGAAAAATGTGACAAGCTGAATCAGCATGGCATGATGGTGGTGGGTATCGAAATGGCAGATCATCTGAGAAAAATTGTTTGCAGGTTCATTGAAGTCTTCAAATATTCTATTACTTTAATCTTTCTTTCCTGAATGTTTTTGGTTACAGATGTTTTTTGACAAAACAGTTGTTACTTCTGATAATCTGACCATATGTTTTTTTTTTATTAGGGAAAACTCTGTTTTGCATAAAGAAGGTGACTCAACAGCCGCAAAGAAACAAGACATACTGTTACTAGTTGCACATGAATTTGCTCATTTTTGGTTTGGTAACCTTGTGACTCCAAAATGGTGGAGCTATGTATGGCTCAATGAGGGATTTGCTACTTACTTTGAGTACATAATTTCTGAAAAGGTGAGAACTAACAAGTTTTGGATTTATGTAAAGCACATGAAAATGGACTAGATTCTCTGTAACAGGAGCTGTTTTGTGTGCAGTTGGCAGAACTATTCTTGCTTGGCAGCGTATATCATTCGTGAGACTGAAGTGTACTGTGATTTCAGGTAGAAACTGATTGGGATATAGAAGAACAGTTTATTGTAGATATATTCCAGCCTGCTCTTGCTGAAGATTCTGTCAACTCATCTCATCCCTTAACTTGTGATGTCCATACTCCTGAACAGATCGAGTCTCTTTTTGACACAATTTCATATTATAAAGGTCAGTAGTTAAATATAATTTAGTAATTTCATTCATTTAATAATACACAGTGATTACAAAACTCATGCAAGCCAATGTATTCTAATTTTTTTCATGTTCGTAGCCCTATGAATTTCTTACAAAATCACATGTACGGTAACACTGTATACATCCAGATTTGTCAGAGTGGTTGTCCATTACACCTACACAAACTGATTTGTACGAATTTGTTCATTATGAAATTGTGCTGTATCTTCTGTGTGATCAAGTGCCAGCAGTAGAACAGTGCTTTAGTTCAAGAAGAATATCCCTATTTACCAGTATCATATAAATCAGGAATTTCACAATTAGTAACTTGTTTTAATGAAACAGGCAAAAGGGAACTGGACACCTGTAATTGATAACAAAAAAATGAAGGTGTTGATATGCATCAATTGAAGACATGAAATAAATGCTGAGAAGGCCTCCATCTCAACTTGATACTTATTGCTCAGGTACACAAAGGGCTGTTAAGAATTTAAATCTGTATGGTATTCATGTAATGCAAGGACTTAAAGGACTGATGCAGAAAAAGATTTCGTTATTGTTGGTGGTTTTGTGTTTTTATTGATTCAAGTCAAATTGATGTTTCGAACTGTGTTTTCTTCAGTGAAGAAGCCTGGTTCGATTTGAGTGTTTCAATAACTTTCCAGAACAGCAGGGTATGGAGTAGTGAAATAAGGTGTAAATGAATATTATGATGAAGAGAGTTTGTACATGTATTTGAGAAGAAGGGGAACATTTTTAGTATTTCTTACAGTGTTTGATAATTATTTATTATAATTGTTTGGTTGCATAATCACATGGTAAAGTAAAATTAACAATTTTTTATTATTGCTGCTTGGGTTGTGCAGTTTTGGATCACTCTGTAATTTCTTTGTATAATATAAAATAGCCCATGTGATTTAAAAAACACAGTAATGCTTCTGTCAGAGATATGAACATTGTAATGGAACTTGGAACATTAAAATCTATTGAAGAAACAATTTCTGTTCAGATGCAGTGTTTTTTGCCTATAAAAACAAACTTTGTCAAAAATATTAAACCCCAGTACTCATACCTTGGACAGTTCTGCAGAGACAGATGCAATTATGTTAACTTAAGAAAAGAAGTGTAAGAATATGTACTAGTCAGTGCTGCAACCTTTTGGCATAAGTGGCCACTGCATTACCAACATTCTGCCTCCATTTATTGCAGCCATTTTCTGCCTGTATTTACAACAATATGCTGACACACTTAGTAACAGACTGCCAATTACTTACATTTTTTATAAAGATATATGGTCTAGAAATGTATCTGGAAACTAATATATTCCCATTTTTTGTTATAACAGGTGCTTCTCTTATCCGGTCAGTGGAACACTTCCTAACAAAAGAAACGCTACACAAAGGACTGAGCAAGTACCTAAAAGAATTGTAAGTTTTATCGAACACAGGGCCCACATTAGGTAATATTATATCCTGTCTGAAGTATAGCTTAGGCACCCTTTGATTCTTGCCCACTGGCTCTTCAGCATCACCCAGAAGGAACCTAATAAGCTGGGGGTTCAAAGATCCTCAGTGCCAGGTCGTCTGGGTGATTAACTGTTTTACAGTGGCATCTGATATTTGTGGGTGTTCAGAATGGAAATCTTGTGGCACCTAGAATTTTGTAGATGGCTCCAGATTGTTGTACTGCTGTTGTAAACTAAGTGTGATTATATGACTTATCATTCACTGGAAATGAGAGGGAGTGCAACTTTACATTTAAATAACTTCTTATTGATAAACAGAACTGTATATGATGCATGAAAAAAGTGTATAACATTACTATAATACGGAATTATCATTAGCATCCAAAATCTACTCTTTGTGCTTCTAAGGGCATAGAATCTTCTTTAGTAAACTGATAGTCTATATATAGGGCACCTTCATTCTTAATGGATAAAATAATCAGAGAAGCAAGCCTGTGATTTGCTATGGTTGATTTTAAGCCTTTGTTAGCCATAATTTTGAGACAGGCAAGATTAGCAATACTCTCAGAACTGCACTTGTGTTTATCTTGAAGATTGTTATTTGTAGTAAACTGTAGACCTTCATCTACAACAGTGAAATCCCTTGGCAGCACATAATTTAAATACTGTAGTTTTTTGCATCAATAACACCCATTACTATTGCAGCTTGCTCTATGTTTTAGAGCCTCATGATGTTTCATGTAGTGAAACATTGTACAGTGAACCCTAAATTATCAAATGTAATGGTGTGAGGGTGGGGGTGGGGAAGTTCAGGTCAGAAGGGCCACTAAGTCTGTGTTTTGGGATCACTTCCTATTTTCTGCATTACAGATTGTAACCCACCTGCAGTCTTACTTCATTCCAAGTTTAATTTTCTCAGCATTTTGGTGAAGTAGCTAAGTTATAGTTCTCAGGATGAAAGGGTGTATTTTGTGTATGTGTGTGTGTGTGTGTGTGTATGTGTGTGGTGTGTCACATGTGGGTAGTTGGAAGATAAATGTGTTTGCTGTGTAAACCAAAAACATTGTTGACACTGATCGAAGACAGGAAGCTTATGGCTGCATTTATACTGGTCAGTAACATTTATAGTTTGGTCAGTATGTGTTTTCTGAACTGCTACCCTTCCCAACACTCTGACCCTCTTGCCCATTACTTCTAGCAAACATGGCCTGCATAGTTTTGTCCCAGCCACCATGACAGTTCACAGATGACAAGCAGTACATTCTTTTGGAAATCTTAAGCTGCAGTTGAAATTTTGAGGATATATTATTATAGTTAGCTGCACTGGAAGAATGATGCATGGCAGACATTCCACTGAATTTTAATGACACATTTAGACTGTCATTATGTGTAATGGTAAAGGTGTTCCTGTGTGTGCCATGAAGGTGCATGGTGGGAGTGGAGGTGTAGCTACATATATTCTTAACCTTGACATTAGGTGGACGTGAGTGATTAACTTTGTGCCCTGGCCAGGTTACCACTGAGGAGAGAGCTGGTTTTGTTCATTGAATAGGAGCCTGCGTGGGTGCAATAGAGCTGGTCTCAAAAGTTTTGCAGAAGAAACAAATCTCTTGGACCTGCTGAGGGTCAAACAACAATGCCACAGCCATCCAGCATGTAGCATAGTCACTATATCGACTGTGCTGTCCTGGTTTGTCTTTAGTTACATGATATTTTCTTAAACATTTCAAAGTAACCTGCTGGCAGAATTTTCACCATTTACTTTGATTTCTATGAATTCTTGGTAAAATTGAAGCCCACACATATGAAATAGTCGCTATATCTTTTATATGTTCCTTTCATTGTGTCACAGTTCTCACAGCAGTGCAGATGCAAATGACTTATTCAGAGTTCTGGACAAGCAACAGAAGAAAGACAAAATCCTGCCAGCTGACATGGACGTTAAAACAATACTGGACTCATGGACCTTACAGTCAGGTTATCCTGTTATTCATGTGCAGAGATTGGATAGAGGCATTCATGTTGTTCAGGTATGATTTCAAAAACAGTGATGTTAAGTGTAGAGCAGTTTTCTTAACATCACTGAAATAAATGAGAGTATCAAACGAGATTAGGTATAGTATGTCAGTGTCAGACTGTACAACAGTTGCAATTGCAGTGAATTTTTTACCATCATAATCTGCTTAACTTTAATGTACCATTATAGTTTATTCCTATTGGTTTTGATTGTAAAGGTGGTCATCATTGAGAACATGTAATGGTATCAATCAGAGTGGAATCAGTCCAAGGTTTGACAATAAACACTTCAGAAATAACACTTCTATTCCTGGCAAATTATTAATAATATGGTGTTAGAGCTTACACTAATTGTCTTAAATGAAGGTACTTGAACAATGGTAAAGAGTTTCATCTCATTGCTTGAGATTATGTTAAATACACAGAATGTGTTTGCTGCTGTGTTTTACTCATTCAACAAAACAATTAGATAATATCCCTTACATTCAAACTTTTGACAGTTCACACAGTTATATCTGGTGAAATGTAGTATATATTTTGTTAAAATTCAGATCAAAAACCTTATGTAAAAATTTACTTGTTTAAGCCCCTTTTTTTTTTTTTTTAAATCTGAACAAGTTATTTTTCATGGACCTTTTAACACTTGAATATGAGACCACTACATTGTCTCGAAACATCAGCCATCAGTCTTACGTTGCAATGGCACTACATCCAGAAGAACAGAAACCGGAAATGCACCTACACAAAAGCCTAAAAAGTTTCACGTTAGTTATATTTTGCCAGGAATACTGTGTTGGACTGTTTATAGCCAGAAGTAAATTTGCTAAGACAAATCTTAATGTAGACAGTGAATACCAAACTGAAATCCCATCCCTAATTTTCAAAGGTGAAGTAAGTTAGTGGATGGACAAATATAACTTTAACAATTTGTTCCCAGTTTATGAACATGGTGCAGGGGAAGGCAATAAAGGAAATGCCAGTAAAGGAAAAGATGAAGTAGTCTTGTGCCTAATTAAAAACTATGTCATGAAGATGTATGGAGAGGTAATAGCTGCATGCATTCTTATAACCTTGGCACTGCATGAAGATCAGTGAGCATGTTCATACCCCAACTGCTTTATGTTGGAGAAAGAGCCCCCATTGCCTACAGGGTAGGGGGAGGGTGGGCTCTGAGTCAGTCTGCACACTGGAGAAAAGAGAGAAACTCTGCCTGTGTTGGGAACTGAAAAATAAGTTTCATTCTTGTACATAATCATGTTGAAAGTTTTGTTCTTAAGAATCTGTCACAGGAAAAGAAAATGTGATGGGGCAGAAGTTATTCAATAAAATTTAGTGGACATCTTGGAGTGCAGGTTTTTGGAGAAAACATTTAATTTTGGAGTGAAGCAAAAGATACTTTCAAAATCAAGACATGATAAACACAGCAAATCTTTGTATTCAGATTTACAGCTGACAGTATCTCTTTGTATTCAGATTTACTAGCTGACAGTATCTCTATTTATTCAGATTTACAACTGACAGTATCTCTTTGTATTCAGATTGAAAGCTGACAGTATCTCTTTGTATTCAAATTTAAAATTGACAGTATCTCTTATTATTCAGATTTCTAACTAACAGTAATCTTTAGCAAACTGATTATTTGTGTCAGAGCCAAAATGTTTGTTGCATGCTTGGTGTCTTTCTGAGGGAGAGAGACTGTCTTTTTCTGTGGATATGTGTCAGTGAATTGTGCCATGTGCAGAGAAGCAGAGGATAGCTAATAAGTCAGTTTGTCAATATTAATGTTCATGTCTATCCATGTCCAATGTCATGTCTCCTCCTCCTCCTCTTCCTCTTCCTACACCACCTCCTCCTCCTCCTCCTGCTATTTAATCCTGCCTTTATTATTCCCCTCCTTTCTTCCCTTCTTATTTACTGCATGCTATACACAGTTGTACTGATGTTCAATTGAAATTTGTGTGTGTAATTGAAGGGAATAATCCACTTTCATTTGATCATTCTTTAGGAGAGGTTCCTGTTGAAGAGACAAAATGGTACTGATGGTGCAGCATGGTGGGTTCCTATTAGTTACACCAAGAGTACTAACAGTGACTTTACAGACACCAAACCCAAGGCATGGCTGCGAGGTCAACCGGAACTTACGTTGGAAGAAAACTTAGCAGACACTGAGTGGATCATCTTCAATATACAAGCAACAGGTACAGCAGCACTGTTACAGTACCAGTTCTCAAATATTCATAAATGCCGCACATCTACTAAATTTAAAAGATTCCTGGCATGCAATGTACATTTCAGTAATTATCATTGTAGATGGTTAAAGAGTCAAAAAGTTATAGATGTCTGTGTGGTTATGCAGCAGGCCTTAAAGATGTACAGAGCAATGGAGGTAAGATGCCATGTGTTGTTAGGAATGTTCACCAAATAACTGTGAAAAGTGTGTGTTAGCTTTGTCATGTCTGTATGTCCTTCCAAATGAAACAGTGTCCCTCTCACCAGACAGATTTTTGTGATGTTTCATGTATATGGCTTAGCTGCTAAAAAACCTGAACAGAAAATTTGGTGGCTATGATAAATGGTGCCCAGCATCGGCAGATAGTGATTTTGTGGCTTAATGCAACAGGACATATTGTTTTAATAGACAAATGACTAGCAATGTGAAAGTACTGGCAAACTGTCTTGCAAAATATGACCATCATTAAATCTTTGGCAGGATGAAGTTTCGCTGTGTGTCGGGATGAAATTACAGGGTCTCCTACAAAACATTATATTTGTTCCTGGGGATTAAAATGTCTTATTCTGGGCCTGATTTGAAGTAAAGTTTATTATTATTTATTATTGGTATTCAGCCCTTGGGCTGGTCTGGGCAGAGACCATAGCTCAATCAGGCGACTGGTATGGCTCTGGTATGCTGCATCCTGGGCAAGTTCTTAGGGATAGCTTGCTGTTGATTTCCCCTGTGAGGTAAACTGCACTTAATAAATTTATCTGAAAATTTCTAAGTTGTCCTCAGGCCTGTGATGATTAACATTTTATTAGATTATTTTTATATCTCTTTTTCTTCATGCTGTCACATATAATTTGTAATCATTTTAATTCAGTCAAGCATGGAAGTGTGGAATTAAAAATCTTTCAAAAGTTACCACTATTATAAAATCACCAAAAAGCTATGACTTTTTAAAGAATTTATCTTAGGAAAAGAGTACCATACTGAATCTTACTTTCAAAACTATGTAAGTCATACAAAGCTCCACTTACTTGGTTTTATTTTTCTGTTTGCTTGACATATTTACTCTTTGTTTACAGGCTTCTATCGCGTGAACTATGACCCTCTCACTTGGTCCTTAATCACAAAACACCTGACTTCACCATTCTATAGGGACATTCATGTGTTGAACAGAGCACAGTTACTGGATGATGCTTTCAGTCTGTCCCGTGCAGGACTACTCAACTACACCACAGCACTGGAACTCAGTACATATCTCACTGAGGAGATTCATCTCATTCCATGGTTGTCTTATAGTGATATCATTTCATTCATTAACCAACAGCTCCATGGGACTGACATATATAACAGTTTTAAGGTGAGCAGGATGTTCTTATGGAATAAGAGCATCTTTCTATAGTTTATGATTAGAACATGACTGGCATTTTGTACGGTTGTGTGTGTGTGTTTTTTTTTCTGTTCCAGAAATCTATTTAAAGTTGAAGTTTAACCAAGCTCAGCAAAGTGGACTATCACAGGACATTAAACTCTAACTAAATATCTACCAGCAGATTCATTCTTGGGATTGTAATTGTCTTAAGCTAATGAAGACATTTCCTGCCATTTGTGGAACCCAAAGGCTTATTACCACGTTCACAAGAGCCCTCTATTTTTCCCTGTCCTGACCCAAATGAATCCATTTCATACCCTTCTGTCACCCTCTTTGTGTAAGATGTATTAATATTGTGCAAGTGGTCTCTTCTGTTCACATTTTCCAACTAAATCTTTTGTTCTTTTCTATGTGTAATACAAGGGTTGCTCAGAAAGTAATGCCCCACATTTTTTTTCTCGGAAACTATTTAATCAGAATGTATGAAACTCATGCACAATATAACTGGATGTTTCC
>JGI20166J26741_10746670_pt1 | contig 15205 bp, 12 predicted proteins | sample TergutCu122P5_FD_26741 | JGI IMG/M metagenome (IMG submission 26741)
ACTTACCAGTGCCGAATGTACAGTAGAAAACTCCTGATGATGTGCAGAGAAGATGCCCGAAACATGTAGAGTTTTATAACAGAATAAATTTGGATAATTATTACGTCCCCTTAGTTATTTAAAAGAAATCTACTACGATGCACGGTAAAATGAATGTAAAGTAAGAAACCTCTATCATGGAGTATGTAAACATTTTGTCAAGATAAATTCCATTTAGATTTGCATTGATTCTTTAGGCCTATAATCGGTACTGTCAGTGACAATTAAATGTAAAGTGGTCCGTTTGAAAATCGAGGTTGTAACGATGGTGACCTTGAATAATTCTGCCTGTTGGGATGCACTCCGTTCATTCTGGAAGAAATTTTCAAAATTTCCTCTGAAACGTGGGTAAATTTCTTTCACATTAGACGGAGTCACATCTCCGAGAACATTCTTCAAAACTCACCTACATTGTAAAATGTAACGACTTACTGTGCATCGAATAATACTAAATAAGCAACACCGTGCAGTTTTCCAAATTTATCTGTAATTGTTTTGGATATGATGTGGCCTGTAAATGACGAAGTGCGGTGGAGTAACGCAGGGAGGGTCAAATCCCGGGCGACTAAATTTCGCACGGTGGCATCTTACATTTTTAGAATTTCAGTATGGCACGTGCTTGATAACTTTCTTCTGACGCTTAGCAATCTGAAGTGGCCCTTACATTTCTGGAAAATGTAGGAATATCTAGAATAAATATCAGTCCACATCCCTTGATAAAAGACAAATTTTATATAATTATTTTTTCACCTGTTTCTTAGGCATTATCAATAAAATAAAACGATTGACACGCACATATTTTTACACGAATATAGAAAAAATAAAGAAATGTTAATTCTTTGGAAGAAACTGAAAATTTGTATTCGTTGTAGAAAATCTCTGACCACCGTTCATTCCTGTCGGGATGTGCAAAAATTACATGGAATTCCGAATAAAAAACAAAAACCTACTTCTTTATTACACTTATTTATTATTCTTCGCAGGCTAGCTATTAGTATCTGTACTTTTTATTTTAATTATCTGAATAAATTACTATATAACTAATTACTACAAGTCAGTTCAACATATTGGATACAAATTCAAAGATCCTCATCATCACCATGACATAAATATTTAACTTAAGAAAAATATGTGATCTTCACACGTGGTTACAGTTGCTTCACTTATAACATACATGTGTTCCAAATTTCACTTGCTCGTTTTATCAGGTCTTTCACTTACTGCTATTCTTGGTGATCTGTGCCAAAATTTCACTCATTTCCGAGCAGAAAAAAGTCTCCTGCTCTATTACTTACATTTGTATTTCCATGTATGATCACTGTTAATACTTGTATTGTTGTGTTGACAATCCTCTCATCTTAAACTGGTTTGATGACGTCACGTTAATCGTAATAAGTTGTATATTAGTGCAGTGTTTCCCATATTCTCTGGCATGGAAGAGCCCCTCAGATAATTCTGTTTATCCGGAGAAGCCCCCACTTATGGATACGCTTACAGGTGAGAAAAAAATTGGATTTGTTACCGTGTGGAAATTACTCCAATATTTCAAATTGCCGAACAAGAATTCTAGTCATATCTCGGAAGGGACATTATAAATTTTAATGGTATTGTAACATGTTTATATACTTACAACACGATTTCTACCGAAACCCATAATGACGTTCCGCTTAACCATGATAGGGAAACACTATAATAGAGTAATTAATGAACTTGTTACTCCACTGCAGACAGAATGTTTTACAGTGGACACAGGAAATGTAACACATTAGGTTATATGGACAGTTCGATACGAAGCAGTAGCTCACAGTAACGTAATGTGTAAAGACACAAACAAACAAATGCAGTTTATTAGGCGTAGTTATGTTGTTAGTTGTAACATTAAGTGCAGTTAAGTACACTAACTTCTGCAGAAACAGATACAAATTACAGTAACACATTATTAAGAAGCGGACTAAACCAAGAGCATGTTTTTAACTGTTACGAACAGAATGATTAATCTTCCTTTCACCTATCTGAAAACGTAGAGATTAAACGTACAAAAATAAATATTTAAACTGTTTTATTAGGTGAAACCTGGTCTGTCAACTTAAAGAGTAAATGTGCCACCTGGGGGTGTTTACGAACAAATTTCTGATAAAAAATTAGGAGTAACAGAAATTAGCAGCAGGATAAAAAAAATCCGCATTAATAAAACTCTAAAAATTTTACTCTCCATAGAAGACTACTGCGATGATGAAATTAAGAAAAATTGAAAGTAAAAGTGACTTTGTGCAAAAGGGTGACAAGGAGAACGTACAAATTGTAACTGGAGTGTCAAGACGAGAGACTGTTTAGAAGACCTCAAAAAAGATGCAAAGATAACAGTAAAATTGATCTTAAAGGAGATCATATAAAAGATACGGCTGGATGAATTATTTCTGTATATAATCCAGCAGGGTTCGCTTTCAGGTAAGGCTGTAAACACTTGTGTTACGTAAAGGAAATGACTTCCTTAAGCAGCCAATCCAGTGTCAGCTTTTGAAAGTCGGGGGATAATCCATGGAGGCCATTCCAGAATCAGTGACTACAGGTTAGAGCTTCAGATAATTCCCCCTGTTTGCGGTACACGCCTTTCGGTATTTGGCTTTGCTGCCATCTTCAGGTCGTCTGTTGTTAAAGTTCTGCGTTTTTTTTTATTTTCGAGACTAGAAATAAGGGTTGTGATCGAACAGGCACTCTTGAATATTAACCTGATGTACTATGGTATTATTTAATAAGGGCACTGCAATAAAATAGAAGGAAGTAAATTTACTAACGAAATTTTGGGGTGAAATATGATGATGAGAAATACTGTATTAGATATATACAGTAATTTTACTACGTAAGATCAAACAGAATACCAAAATTGTGGAAAGAAACGTGATAGCACATGACATACATTAAAATAATTATTCCATCGTCACGAACTGCAGATTTCAAGGCACCAAATCCCCCTGTACGCTTTCACCCTGCCTTTGAATACAGTTAATAACGGATGACAGAGCTCTCTTTAATGCCACTATCTGAACCACACACGCAACTCGCACTGCAGCCGTGTCTAACGGCACGGTCTATCGCGCACCTTCAGGCGTACATCAGTAGGCAGTAGGCAGAAGTTTCACATACTATAGGGAATAGTCCGATATTAACTATTACAATTGTTACTTTCTAGAAAGGTAAATTTTTTCGCTCCTATGTAACCTATTTTCCGTCGGCAAACACCTAATTCGATTTGTACAACAGAGAAACCTAATTATTGCTTCAGGCACTTCAAACCAATTCCTGCGTAGCAGTGAAACAACTAACGAACGGGTCGAAGTAGTTGCGACGCAACTACAGAAGGGTACATCTAGCGGTGACGCAACTAATGAACTGGTCGATGTGGTGGTGACACAACTTTCGAACAGGTAGATACACCTGTGACGTTTTAGACGAGTGCCTGTGTAGTGTGTGTGTGTGTATTACCGGCAATCACATCTGACTTTTTTTTCGTTCTTTCCCTCAGTTTTATGTGGCGAATAGGAAACTACTTTCATTTCCACAATCTCAAAAATTATTTATGCTTTTAGCTAAATTAAAATGTTTAATAAATATATGTTTACATACAAACCGACCTAAAAATTCAGATGGGAAGAAGTTTCGTTTAATTACTTCATATAAAACGAGGCTGTGTATACCTTCGCTTTTTAGGAAAAACGGTGTTGATCTTACAATAATATTCGTGCATTTTCGGAAGTTCATAATTGATTTTTTAATATACAAGTCTGGAAATGTACAAACAATTACAAATCAGCGTAACAATTCCTGTTAGCTAGCACTAAAGCTGTAAGCCTAAAGGACGAAAGGTCTAGGCATTAAATACGTGCTCAGTTTTATTCTACAGTTTTGGATGAACTATTTTCGATACGGTAACAACTTATGCTCAAGATACGCGCAGAAAAAAGTGTAGATTTTCTTGTGAAGTGAACCTTACTTTCTCAGATTTTAACCAAAATGGAAACGTGATGATTTTTAATCAACTTCCTCATACTAAAATTTCATTACAATCCTTCGAAAAGTTTTGAAGTTTTCCCACACTCCTAAATAACTAGATGGACGAAGTGATTTTAAAAGTGGTCCACAGGTTATCGAAGGTGCAGAAAAATGCCTTTCTGTTGTGAGGACGCCAGAAAATGTTTGCAGATTTTCATACTAGTTCTTGCTGAAAGCAGTGCGGAAATGCATTATGCATTCCAATGGAAGGGTTCTGTCAGATATATTGGACAGCAGTGACTTCAGTGTCAGGGAACTGTGCAAGTGTATGCAGACGAAACTGTGTCTACCTTACTTCGAGTTATTCTTCAGGTGTTACATTTCCCACAAACCAGCAGCATAAAATGTTACGTAAGAATCATGCTAAGCTGCTGGAAGAACGCGGGAAAAGAACGAATATGAACAAAACAGTAGCGCTGTGTAGTATGATATTATGTAATTCGTTACAGCAGTTCCTTTTCTAAGAAGCCTGTTACTTCACTCTTCAGACTAGACGTTATGGCCCACCATTTTTTCTGCAGTAGTTAAAAAATGTATGTTCTTACAGCTATTCTAACCAGCTACTTTCAATTACAAGCAAAAAGCATTACAAATTCATCCAACTCTCTCGATAATTAACGATGATAAATTTGCGGATATTTGTATACCGTCAAAGGAATACTAATTAAAGAGAGGAAAACAGAATGAGCTCTTCGTAAGTTTTATTCAATAAACGATATTATCAACATGCGAGTTCTGTCAAGCGGTCGGTAAGTACACACATAGGAATTAGGTGGTCATGTCGAACATTTACCCTCGTTTCAGTGTTTGAAATACAACATGAGTTCCATGTTGCTCTCGTTTAACCCACAAGATATCTAATATTCCCGTTTGCACACTTTAATTGTCCAGCGAATATGGACGTATTCTCCATGGTATGTGGTCAACGGTTTGTTGTATGGTGTCAGTCGTTAGCAAATAGTTCGAACGTGGACGTACGTTCGTGCGTAACCGCGGAATGTTTGCAGACCCCCCTGGAAAAGAGAAATTTCACAAACGCATTTCATCATTATACATAGACATAGTTGGTCTCTCCCAGCCCAAGGGAAAGAAAATGCACAGTATTTGACAAAAGGGCGATAAATATTTGGCTCGAAGTGAGAAAAAGTAACAGGAATAAATAAAAATTATGTAACGGGGAGCTTCGTAATTTGTAATCTTCACCAAACGTCAGGGTGATGAAGTCATAGACGGAACAACAAGCTTACGTAGGAGATGGGACAGATACAATATATTACTTGGAAGATGTGAAAGTAGAGGCAACGTGATTGACAGGTGTAAGAGGGAAGAGAATGAAGGATGTCCGAAAAATGATTTCGCGGTTTTAACCAAATACGTTTTATGGCCCTTTACGCAAATCCGAGGAAACGACACAGGCAATGTACGTATGATGTAAAACTGACGCGAAATAGTGCAACCATTGTTAATTTGGAAAAGCAATACGCAGTACATATTCTGAGTGTGTGTATACAGCATTAGGTATCCAACGTAAAATTATGCGCCACCTATGGCCTTCCCGGATTGACAGTGTTATTCCTCATTACCTCATAAACTTCACGATTTTCCAAAAAAAAAAAGTTATTGAATATAAAAAGTAAGTTTTTATTTTCTCTACACCTTCTGTCTGAAACATTTCTGATTCTAAGAAGAAGTGAGCTAGATAAGATCAAACACGTGTATTGGTCTTCATGTAAATGTCCGTTATTCTTGTCAGAATTTAATAAAACCTGAATTTTCTCTACAGATTTTCGAAAAACACTGAAAAGTGTCTTATTTCATGAAAATATTTCCAGTGGGAGCGGAGCTGTTCCATTCAGAGAGATGGACGGACAGACAGACAGACATGACGAAGCTAAAGTCCCTTTTCGCAATTTTTCAAACTCGCCTGAAAAGCAATAAAAATAAATTTAATTCAAAAAGGTCATGCCTCTTGCAGAGTAAATCGTTCATGGGCAGAAAGTCATTTTGTGGCGCGGCCTATCTCGTAGCAAAGTTGAAGAAATATTTTCATTTGTGCAGTCAGTGTCTCTGGAAACATTTGTGAAGTCAATGTCTCCAGGAACATTTGTAAAGTCACGGTTTCTGGAAACATCTGTGCATTCAATATCTCTGGAAACATTTGTGTGGTCACGGTCTCTGGAAACATCTGTACAGGAAATGTCTCTGGAAACATATGTGCAGTCAATGTCTCCGGGAATATTTGTAGAGTCACTGTCCAGGAAACATTTGTGCAGCCAATGTCTCTGGAAACATTTGTGTGGTCACGGTCTCTGGAAACATCTGTGCAGGCAATGTCTCTGGAAACATATGTGCAGTCAATGTCTCCGGGAATATTTGTAAAGTCACTGTCCAGGAAACATTAGTGCAGTCAATGTCTCTGGAAACATTTGTGTGGTCACGTTCTCTGGAAACATCTGTGCAGGCAATGCCTCTGGAAACATGTGCAGTCAATGTCTCCGGGAAAATTATTGCGGTCAGAGTTTCTAGAAATATCTGTGCACTCAATGCCTCTGGAAACATGTGCAGTCAATGTCTCCGGGAAAATTTTTGCGGTCAGTGTTTCTAGAAACATTTGTGCACTCAATATCTCTGGAAACTTATGTGCAGTTACGGTCTCTGGAAACATGTACCTTTTTATAGGAAAAAGGTCCGCGCCTCTATACATAAGCAAAATGCAGAAGTTAACCTTCCCGGCAAGATTAACACAACATTATTGCGATATTCTTAGTGAATCATTCTAAAAGAGGCTCTTTGGGTAATGGATGGGTGGGGAAGGCCGACATTTCAAATCAAAGATCATCAAATTTGACGTTCCCCGATTTTCCCCTGAAGGGTTATATAAAATTCCATTTATTGGTTTAATGGACTGACGAGGTAAACTCGAAGGGCCAATCATTGCAGTTGTTGAAGCAGGAAATCCAGAGATGCCGGCGAGTATATGGGCTGAGGTAGCTTACCGGACCTATCGTGCTGATCACAGCAGCGTGCATGACATTGCACTTTCAATCAGATATTTCTATCCTAATGTGTATAACCGTCAATAAAATACAACCTGAAGTGATCTTCTGCACACAGTGTGTTACACGGACATTACTAGAATTAGGGAGTACGATGTGGACTGTCTGGTTGGCTGAGTGGCCATCTCACTGTCGGTATTATATATGTGAACATTCGAGCATCGCTTTGTAGTTCGGACTGCATCCCGCCCGAGGTTATCGGCATTGACTCAGTGCCATCTCAACCACATTATGCTCGAAACCTCACAGTACGAGGTTCATCTCTGTTCGCTGTCTTTTTGTTGGCAATACAGGTTCTAAATCTGTCTGAACTTCTTAAGTTTGGACACTCACATATGTGAACTGTTGCAGCTGGATGAGGCAAAGCCCGGATTACAGCTTTAAGAGACTTCCTTACGTCATATTTTATTATTTTATTGACAATAGAGGAGAAAATACAAAACTTGCTCACTATGGTGCACCATCAACCCCTTTGTATGACTTGGCTTCTAGCGGATCTCTGTAAGGAAGCTGCTGCTACATTTTAGTTAGGAGTACAAATAAAATTTGCTACGCGTTCTTTAAACAAAGTGTACAAACTGAACCCACAACAACAAAGTGCATTTGGTGCCCTGAGAATATTTTATATTTCAGCTCCTTAAAGAAGCTACTTAAAGAATTTAGGTGAAAGTTGGAACAGCTGATAAACGCTAAAATCTTTTCCCTAAATTTCATTGTGGTTCACTCCTGACAGAAGTACTAACTAACTAACTAACTAATTATATCTAACGCTGTAAAGAAAGAAGAAACAATCTTAACGCCACACATACCAAACCCCGTCATCAGAAGCTGTCCACTATCAGGACTATCCAATCCCATCCTCATGAATTCTCGTTCATTTCAATAATCAAATGTTGTATCTCCAATCAAGTCATGGTCTTCCAAGTGGACGTTTTCTTACTGCTCTGCCCACTAAAATTCTGTACGAGTTGCTTGACTGCCCACACACAGAAAAGTGCTGGACTTAATTCAGGTCGCAATTACTAAAATCGTACTTAGCGATTAACCCGCCTATTTAGAGGTCACGAAGTAAGAGTCTAGAGATATCTGCAGTGCAGGCACTGACTGAACACTGTAGCTACGAGGTGAACTGTTGGTGAGGGTAAGAAAATGCGTCACGGTTTATAATTGAAATACTGCAATGTCTCTGCTGAAGGAAAGGAAAAGAAACAATTCTGGCTGGCCGGAAAAACTGGAGAAGTTGTAAATTATTATGTGAAAACAAATTCAAGGCAACATAAATATACATCACTTAATGCAGCATGTTTCGACCGTTAAAAACTTAACATCAGCCTAAAATATTTGCTATAAAACATAAAATGACACATAATCGCTTTTCCCACAGTTGAGGTTATGTTGCATTAAATTACACATACTTACTTGTGTCGATTGTCTATTTACATAATAATTATAAGACAGTACAGGATATCTGCCGAATGCAGTCGCAAATCTCAACTTCAGTACTGTTGTTGTTGTTGTTGTTGTTGTTGTTGTTGTTGTTGTTGTTGTTTGTAGTAGTATTAGTAGTTGTAGTGGTAGCAGTAGTGGTCGTAGGAGCAGCAGCAGCAGTAGTAGTAGTAGCAGTAATAGTAACCATAAAAGATAAAAGTCTCCCCGTAACATGCCACACTGGCAGGCACAAAGGGGGTGCAGAGGTATAGCTCTTCCCATTCTCAACTGCGGCCCTAGATTGGGGTGGGTAGGCAATGTACATCTTGGCCGCCTTATTCCCTGGCAAGAGTCCCAGTACTCACTGTACAGAAGGCTCTGTGGGCCCCATGGCCAGTCTGAACGTGTGTGGAGGAGAGAAAGTGTCTTGCCTGCATTCGAGTCCTAATCCCGAAGCTCCAGCCAGCAGCGCGAGTCGCTATATACCGACTACGCTGGCTCGGCTCCCAATAATTATAGGTGAGATGACTGAATTCATTTCAATCAAATGCACGTTTATTTACCAGATGTGCCAAGTTCTAAAAATTATGCACCGCTGACGAATGAATGAATGAATGAATGAGTACGGAGCATTTGGTGTGATAATGTAGAGGGGAGAAGCAAATATTTGGAAGAAAGGTGTCTCTGTGCCACTGCATCGGCCAAGTATACCACCTGGACTGGCCTGGGGAAGAAACAGAACCCCCGAGGTAAGAGGTTATTATTATTATTATTATCATTATTATTATCATTATTATTATCATCATCATCCTTGTTATCACATTTAAACACTGTATTTACAATTTTATACCTGAAACAAACCATGTCTCTTGGGTATAGAGTGTTGCAGCTGATCTGTATTTACAACTTGTGCTACATGTAAAGTTATTTCTGCCGTGAAATATGTTTTGTAATTTTACATTAGCACTATCCATAGTAAGTGTGCAGTGCCCAATATGTCTGTTTGTTGCAATTCCTTAAATTCGTACCCTCCTGGTATATTTCTCTGGTATTGATTGATTTTGAAATGTTTCCAGTCGCCCCTATTATTACCGGTATCACTTTTGTTTTCACATTCCACGTACCCTGAATTTCTATTATGAGGTTTTTATATTATTTTAAAATCTCGGCTTTATTATTATTATTATTATTATTATTATACTTGATACAATAACAATATCCATTTACAGCTACAGGGGTTTAATTCATACTGCCTGCGTATGCGTAGGTACCTGTTACATAATGCCTGTAATTGTACCTGTACTGCGATAGACAGTGAGCTGCTGGGTGGAATGTTGCTAGAGACAAAGCGACTGACAGAAGACGGTACAAACAGTTGCTGGGTGCATGTTTTGTGGACAGTTGAAACACGTCAGTAATGCAATTTACCTTGTTTGCTTGTCAACATAGTACGTGTGTGTGTGTGCGTGCGTGCTTTTGTGTGTATACAAAATTATAACTTGATTGCCTGTCAACATTGCGTGTGTGTGTGTGTGTGTGTGTGTGTGTGTGTGTGTGTATATATATATATATATATCAGTTAGGAAAAGGGGCAACAAGAAATATGTGGAAAAAAAAAGTGCAACAAACAGAAAAAGACAGAAGTGCACTGCGACAGAATTTGATAAAGTTCCACGCAGGGTCAATGATGGGTACGCTGCATCCATGACAGTAAAATTCAATTTGATGTCAACGCACTTTATAACAGAACATGCTTTGAAGCTGATCGCCTGTGAAACAGACTGATTGGAATTAAATAGGACAAGCCTTTGGATTCATCCACCCTTCAGCAAATCATTCAATAACCCTTGCGTAAACACACACTTCAGGTCTTCAGTGCACATATTTATCAACTACTGGTGTAATATTTCACCCCCAGAAAGGCCCATGGGGTACATGAAGTTTCAAAAAGCATGTAACCAGTAAGAAACTACACATACCCCATTCTTACTCTCGTGATGCAAACCTTACCACAGATTTTACTGCATCTTTTATTATGATGGCAGTAATTAATCGTTCACGCAGTCTAATTAACTTCACAGGTACATGCTCATATATAATGTGCCCGTCTTTCTCCTGAGTTTTGTTACATTTTATCTCTATACAATGTAAAAGGTATTGTTCATTAAATTTAAACAGTGTATCATAATGGAACATTAATACCTTTAAGACGTGTACTCCAATGGCACAGTACATTTCTTGTCTTGTTTTAAAACAGGGCTTAAACATTTCATCCGCAGCACAAGTATAAGTACGCTCGAAGGAAGAACGAAGCTTGCTGTTATTTTGTTATGCTCTTCCGCAAGACGGAGCCACGTATAAGGAATAGTAAATGATGTAGATTTTAATGCTTTCACAGCATTTTTACTAAAATAAACTCTGACATGCGCATTATGATTTTTTTTATTTCTTACCTGTCACATTCTCGTAGTTTCTGAAATCTTCTTTCTGTCTACACGAGTATCTACCAGTATAGTGAAATACCCTTCTCGTGAGTCTTTAATGGAATATACAGATAGCACGCCTCTTCTCCCATTTTCGTCCCTAACAAGGCAAAAGCAGACCTCTTATCATCACACTGTCTGTAGGTGCGTATATGCGTGCGGGTGCTTCTGTGATAGCAAGCGAGACGTCGCCAGTGTCAAATATTGGACCAATACAGTGATTATGATGAAACGTGGTACCAACGTTGTGGCCTTTGCTGACAGTCTAACGTAATATTCCCTATTCTTTTATCATCAGCACTAAGAACGTAAGAGGGAAACAAACTTTCAAGCGGTAGTAATATTAGCGATGTATTTTTGGGGCCTTATGTGATGTATGATAACAGACTTCAGATGAATATGCAACGCTAATTAAAGTAGCCTACTATAACAAGAAAGCTGCCGTGCGAAAATTCTCTTTGGCCTTGTGCTTGATAGTGAAAACTAATAAACTTTGGATGGAAGGAATGTGAAAATTAGACTGAATGCAGAACACAAGTTTACCTAAAAAGGTTTATATTAAATGTCAATCAACGATTAGAAGCACGGGAATGAAGGAAATCTTTGATATTTTATTGGACAAATCTAGTGTATTCAGACTCTATACCAAATTAATAAGCTCTTTCTTTTCTCTCTCTGGCACTGCAACCCAAAGCGGACCATGGCCTACCCATTCTTGAGATTTCTAGATCACACACAACGACGCATCACAATCGGTAAGACTCCTCTGGACAAGTGATCAGCTCGTCGCAGAGAATTCTACTACACAACACAAAACACTCATAACAGACATCCATTCCCTCTGCGGGATTCGAACACACAGTCGCAGCAGGCGAGCGGCTGCTGACTTACGGCTCAGACCGCGCGGTCACAGGGACCTGCAATATTCTGCTTACAAGAATAAAATAAAGTAAAATGATAGTCACGGATTGGTAAAATTTAGAGGCTCTGCAATAAGAAATTAAGTTCTGTGTTCTGTCCGAAATTCCGTTTTTGTATAATAACTGTGCATTATATCTTTAGCCTTTCACAAAACATGACATTTAGTTACTTTCACAGTGCCGTAACATCGGTCATTATTCTGAATTATTTAGTGCAAGTTTATATTTTCGCACTGATGATACAGGCTTCAGTATTATTCTCCTACACACTCCAATGTCCCCTAGAGTATAGAACCCCCAAATTTCACCACTACTTGTATTTTCCACATCCTATCCAATTAATTATTATTTAGGAAATCGAAGCTAATTTGCCTGAGATAAGGACAATGTCCTTATACAAACATTAAACAAACCACCCCATATTGAAAGAGGCCCCTTTTTAGCCATTTCTAGGAAGAGTTCAATCACGTTAATCTCCCTATTGACACACCAAAAACTGAAAAGAAAAAATACATCTGATATTTTCACATCTGGATCCCAATTCACGTCCATAATTTCAAATAGGACAAAACGTAACAAGAACCCCAAAACATGCTCGACTGAATGTTATTACTTCCCAAATCCAGTGCGCATGTTTACGGCGCGTTGCACATTTCATGAATTAGTACGTGAAACATCGTGCATTATGAGACATGGGGCAGGATGTGGTGTCGGCTAAAGTATGACGTAATCAAGTTACCTTTGTGAATGACCGGAGCACGCGAAACCCACCCATTCAACAGCGATGTAACATGCAGCATTTAGAAAGCCGTTAATTTCCCCTACAAATCCAGTGGCCCTTACAACCTACTCCAGCCTGACTGCATGGAACGACGCTCAGAGTTGCTGAAAATTTATGAACTGTGTGTGCGGATTGTAACGGTAAACTTTAATGGTGAGTGAACTGCATAATAAGAAACTGGATGAAGGTGAGGCCTAAAAAGTATGCTGGCCAAGTGTATTTATGTAGTTTTACTGGCTTCGTGTATGATATAGTCATTCTAAGACGTGAAGTGTTATTTCAAATTGACAGGTGTACGTGAAATTCACACGCACACGCACACACACATACATACATACGTACGTACATACATACATACATACATACATACATACATACATACATACATACATACATACATACATATATATATAAGAGAATATTACAAAGAATTTTTCATAGTTTTTCCTGGACGTTCGGAGGAAAATCAAATGTACCTTATACATGTTTAGGGTATAGATTTTTCTTCCGCCAGTTTCATGTAAAAATTTTTAAAACGACATTAAAGCAAAACAAAAACAAACATTGGAAAACTTCATGAATTTTAAGCAAGAGAAACATTATACTGTAGTGGTGAAGCGTAGACACCGTAAGCAAATGACAAATATAAATGAGAGATGTGACATGTGAGAGTTAAGCTAATGAATAGTTAAGTAGTTTGGGATATGCGCTATGCCAACTGCCGAAGACTTATCGACTTGGACGTGTTGGACCTGAAGATAAAGGCAGCAGTCTTATCCGAAAGGTCAGTAAATATCCACCAATCAGCAATGAACCATATCCTACAAGACTTGAACTTAAATACAAATAGTATGTCTCCGACTTCTACAGAGTGTTTGTAGGGGAACCAGTCATTAAAAGTTTAAGTAATAGGCATATAACTAAGAAGTGTCAACAGAATTTTCTGCTGCACACTCACACACATATAAGCCTAACAACAAAGACACGCAAATTATAGAAGTAAGTGCTAAATAAAAATCATTTGTAGCAAGATATCCTGTATATATGAAGTTCAATCGGGAGAAACAATTACACGCATTCGGATTAGAACAAAAAAATTTAGATTGAATTACTATGTACCGTGGCAGGGTATAATTTCCCTATACTTGATTAAGCCTAGCGCCATAAAAATGTATGGGGAGATGAGTTATAACTCCATGCATTTTTAAACGTCCGCACTAGATGAAGAGAAAAGTTCGGCCTCACTCCCGGCGAAAATTCCCTGGTACCTACTGCACACGAGACCCACTGGGTTTCGGAATCGGCCTGGATGCTGTGAGGAACAGAAAAAATCCTGCTCACGTGGGTATCTAATGCCGGTTTCCCAGCGTCCTAGGCCCTCACTCCATTCAGAATACTGAATAAACTAATAGGGCTGGACATACTATATTTTATTTTACACTGTTTGCAGCACTGCACTTTACAAGGCGTCGGTGAATGAAGAGCTGGAACGGATTTGAAAGTAGGCGATCACTGCCAAAACTCGCCGTTTGGCAGGAGTGACTAAGAACAGCCACAAAAATCCTCAAAACAGCCTGTGATCCTGCGCCAAGCAATAATGTTCCGAACAGCGATCAGTCCGTCACAGAGGTAACTACTTACACAACAACAAACAAACACAACAAACCAACAGCCATGCCCTCAGTGGGATTCGAAACGGCGATCCGAACAATCCAGCGGCTGCAGACATAACGCACGGACATCGCGATCAGCAAGAAGTGTACACTGCTCGACCGAATTTGTGTAGGTAATTAGCAGTAAGCTGTTGGACGTAATTTGTTTCTTTTTTGTGTTCCGGAAAATTATGGACCGAATTTCTGCTACAACAGCGGGGAAAGGAAGATATAAAGAGAGATTGAAAAGGGACAAGGAAGATAACTGTGCTTTCTCACCAGCGGCGCTTAGCGCACAAGGAAACAGCACGTGCATAGAACAATCACACTCTAGAATTTCTTCGACTAGTGATAACAATGCCCTTTTAAATTTGCATTGCAAATTGAAAGGACCAATACTTCAGAGTTTAACAAAGTCGCATATGAAAGGATCGCCGTTTACTGCCCTATTATGCGTTTCTGATTTATTAAATATTTACACTCTTACACACGGCAGTACACAAATATTCACAGTTAACGTATAACTCAATTATAATTAGACTTAAAAGAAATACATTTCATAAAAAAACAAGTAATAAAGAAATACGATTTATCTTAAATGACCGTGACTTACTACTTATTTGCAATATGGTGGGAAAAAATATTAGAAACAACGAGTGTTGGAACTTTAATAGTGGCAACTATTTATTTACAACTGATACATGTTTCGAAGTTTTACTGTCCTTCAATGTAGTCACCAGCATTGTGTGCAACCCGTTGCCAGCGATTTGGAAGTCGTAGGATACCTTTAGCAGCG
>JGI20166J26741_10748892_pt1 | contig 15199 bp, 14 predicted proteins | sample TergutCu122P5_FD_26741 | JGI IMG/M metagenome (IMG submission 26741)
CACCCGCTGGACCCCGGGCTGCGACGGCGGGCGATCGAGTCGCTCGAGCGGCGGGCGCGTGAGCTCGGGCTCTGGGAGCCGGACGACGCGGTCTGGGGCGACCGCATCGAGGACCGCGGGTCCCAGATCACCTTCTCGGCGCTCGGGCAGCGGGCTCCGGCAGCGGCAAAACGGGCGTGGGACCCCACAGGCGCGAAGCGTCTGGCGTTGCGCGCCGCCGTCGCCGCCGATGTTCCCGAGCTGTCCGTACGGGCCGGCGGCTCGACGTCGATCGACATCACCGAGGCGGGTGTCGACAAGGCGTTCGGCCTCACGCGTCTGACGCAGACCACGGGCATTCCCGCGGCCGCTATGCTGTTCTTCGGCGACCGGCTGGACGAGGGCGGCAACGACTACCCCGTGACGCGGATCGGGATGCCCGTCCGTTCGGTCACCGGCCCCGAGGACACGTTGCAGCAGGTCCGGGCGCTCACGGCCCAACTCGCCGGCCCGCCCGTCGATGCGACGTCACCCGTTCGACCCGATGTGGAGGTGCCGTGATGCCCGGTTCGAGAACCACCGCCTGGGACCTGTCCCCCGCGTTGCTCGACATCATTGTGTGCCCGGCGTGCCACGGCAAACTGGCCATCGACTACGACACCAGCGAGCTGACCTGCACGAGCGGGTCGTGCGGGCTGGCGTTTCCGATCACCGAGGGCGTGCCCGTGCTGCTGGTGGACGAAGCCCGGTCCCCGGCGCGACTCTGATACGGTGCCGTGGTGGACGAGACGGACTTCGATGATGCCCGCCTGGACGATCCCGCCGCGCTCGACGCGGCCGACCCCGTCCTGCGCAGCCTCGCGCTGACGGGCGCGCGCATCCGCCTCGACGCCGGGGAGGCGCCTGTCGCGGCTGACGCCATCACGCCGCGAGGTGTGGTCGTCGTCGGCGCGGAGTCCCGCCTCCTGCGGGCGGTGATGGAGACGACCTGCCCGGTCCCTCTGGTGGCGTGGAGCTTCGCCGGACTGCCCGGCTGGACCGGCGCGCTCGACTTGGTCGTGGTCCAGGCCGGCGGGGCGGACGGCGCCGATCTGGTGAGCACGGTGGCCGAGGCCGTGCGTCGGGGAGCCTCCCTGCTGGTGGCGGCGCCCGCCGACTCCGCCGTGGCAGCGGCCGCGGGCTCCACCAGCACTCTGCTCGTGCCGACGCGCAGCGGCGACCCGCTGGCCGGTGCCGTCGCGCTGCTCAGCGTGCTGCATCGCGGCGGGCTCGGCCCTGGGGTCGTCCCGGAGTCGGTCGCGCGCCAGGCGGACCTGGTGGCCGAGGTATGCAGCCCCCACAAGGACCTGGCGACCAACCCGGCGAAGGAGGTGGCCATCGGTCTGGCGGACGCCCAGCCGCTGTTGTGGGGCGGCTCGGTGCTGGCTGCCCGGGCCGCGCGCCGCGTCGGGGAGACGCTGCGCCACGGCACCGGGCGCCCGGCGCTCGCGGCCTCCGCCGAGGAGGTGCTGCCGGTGCTGCGACTCGCGCGCGTGCCCAGCCTGTTCGCCGACCCATCCGATCCGGAGACGGCGGGCCTGCGCCCGGTCCTCGTGACCTTCGAGGACGGCGACGCTGAACCGGCGCGGCGCGAGTACGACCTGCTCTGCGCCGAGGCGGCGCGGCACAGCCTCCGCGTCAGCCCCATCCATTGCCTCGACCCGGATGCCGGGCCGATGGATCGCTACGTCAGCCTGCTGATGCAGGGACGCTATGCGGCGGCTTACCTCGGCATCGGGCTCGGTCGGCTCGACGCCCCGCCCGACAGCGCCTGGGCGCCGGCGCCCTGATTCGTCCCGGGCGCACGAGGCCCGTCACCGGGCCAGCGCCACCAGCCACACCAGCACGGGCGCGACCACGAGGGCCGGCAGCAGGTCGCCGACACGCACGCGCGCCAGACCGATGAGGCGTATGCCGAGGCCGAGCAGGATCACCCCGCCCGTGGCGCTCAGCGCATCGACCTGGGCCGTGGACAGGAACGCGCCCACCGCCCACCCCGCCAGCGTCAGGCTCCCCTGGTAGGCCGCCAGCGGCACCACCGACGCGGCCACGCCGATACCGAGGCTGGCGGCAAACGCGATCGACGCGAAGCCGTCCATCACCGCCTTCACGATCAGCATCCGCGCGCCGTGGCCGAGGCCATCGGACAGCGACCCCAGGATCGCCATCGGCCCGACGCAGAACACGAGCGTCGCGGTGACGGCGGCCTCGGCGAATCGACCGCTCCCGTTTGCCGGGGCACCACGCCGGAAGCGCCCCTGCAGCCACGCCGCCGCGGCGTCCAGCCGCTCCTCGACGCGCACGCCCGAGCCGACGATGCCTCCGACCAGCAGGGAGCCCAGCACGATCAGCAGCCCGGCGCTTCCGCCGACGGCGTCGGCCAGCGCCCCAGACAGCCCCGCGGCCACGCTCTGGGCCCCGATGACCAGCGTCACCAGGCCCAACACCTGCGTCACCAGCCGGGTCGTGCGCTCCGGCAGCCGGGAACCCGCCACCACCCCGATTCCCGAACCGACGAGCACGGTCGCCACGTTGACGACGGTGCCGATGCCGATGAACATGCCTGACAGTGTGGCACAGCCGGCGCCGTCCGGGGTGGACGCGTCCACCGCCGGCTCAGGCGTCGCGCCGCAGGAAGCTCAGATACGCGCCCGCCAGAGGCACCAGTGTCCACGCCAGCATGGTGCCGATGGCACCGAGGGTGCCCACGGGCGGCGTGCCGCCCAGCGAGTGGATGAACGGGCCGGCATAGACGAACACGGCAGCCGCTGCCGGCACATGCCAGAACGCCCACGGCGCGTTGGCCGACCCCGACGACACGACAATGACGAGGAACGGCAGCACCAGCATCACCCCGAGCAGGAAGGTCAGCACGGCCCACGCGGTCGTGCGTAGCAGCACGCCGAAGGCGAGGCCCATCAGCGCCAGCAGCATCACCACGAGCGCGCTTCCGCACCAGACGTGCAATCCCGGCCCGGTGAACAGGTCAAACCGTGCCGATGACCCCAGTCGCGCCTTGGCGATCAGCGCACCGAGGAACTCCCCGACCAGCGTGCTCAGGAACGCGAACGCCGCAACGACGACGACCTTCGCGGTGAGTGCCGGCCAGCGCGCCGGCGCCACTGTCAGCGTCGTCCGAATCATGCCCGAGTCGTACTCGTTCGTGATGGCGATGATGCCCAGCAGCGCCATCAGCGCCCCCGGATACACCGGCGCCGAGATCATCGTCTGCGAGACGAGGGTGATGCCGTCCCAGGGCACGTACATCGTGTCCAGGATGGGCCCCAACACGCTGCTCATGACGCCGCTGACCGACGCGGTCGTGTACAGGCCGAGGGCGAGGCTGAGCCCGAGCAGGACCCAGGTGGACGTCATGGTCGTCAGCTTCCGCAGCTCGGACCGCAGGATTCCGACGATGGTGAGTCGCCACGGGCCGGGCGCGGGAACCATCGCGCCGGCGGTGAGGGGCCACGCGGACGGCGGGCGCTGCGCCGCGGCGGGCAGCGCTCCCCAGGTGGGATCGGGCAGGGTCATGGCCGGGCACCTCCAGTCGGTGCGACATAGGGACCCGGCGGCGGGCCCCCGGGCGGCGCGGCGTACGGGACGGGTGCGGCGACCCGGCCGGACATGAAGTCCACGGCGCCGGCGGTGAGGCGCAGGTACGCGTCCTCCAGGCTGACCTCGACCGGGTTCAGCTGGTAGATCACCCAGCCCGCGCCCGCCGCCTTCTCGGCGATCTGGCGCACGGAGACGCCCCGCAATTCGATGGTGCCAGGCCCCAGCGGCACGGCCTGCACCGCCGGTCCGGCGAACGCGGCGGCGATCGCCGGGGCGTCGGGGGAGGTGATGCGGGACGCCACGCCGGACGCGCTCGCGATGAAATCGGCCATCGACACATCCGCCAGCAGTTGCCCCCGGCCCACGATGAGCAGATGATCGGCGGTGTGCTCCATCTCGCTCATCAGGTGGCTCGACACCAACACCGTCTTCCCCACGGACGCCTGCTGGCGCAGGAGGCTGCGGACCCAGGCCACGCCCTCAGGATCCAGACCGTTGATGGGCTCGTCGAAGATCAGGACCCCGGGATCGCCGAGCAGCGCCGCCGCGATCGCCAGCCGCTGGGACATGCCGAGCGAGTACGCCCGGATGCGGGTCGCGGCAACGCTGGTCAGCCCGGTCAGCGCAAGCAGCTCCTCCACGCGTGCGGAGGGGATGCCGTGGGTGGCCGCGATGATCTGCAGATGCTGGCGGGCCGTGCGGTTCGGCTGCACGGCCTTGGCGTCCAGCACCGCGCCGATCTCGCACAACGGCGCCGACGAGGTGGCCATCGGATGCCCGTTGACGAGGGCATGCCCGCCGCTGGGATGGTCGAGACCGACGATGAGCCGCATCGTCGTCGACTTGCCGGCCCCGTTGGGGCCGAGGAAACCGGTCACCACACCCGGGCGGATGGTGGCGGACAGTCGCGACACCGCCACCGTGGAGCCGTACACCTTGGTGACGTCCACCAGTTCGATCACGCCTGTCAGCCTAGTCCTCCCCCAGGCCGTCGCCCGCAACGATCCAGTGGGCGGATTCAGGCGTCGCGCGTCTTCAGGAGGATCCCCGCCAGCGCCAGCGGTACGAGCGCCCACAATCCCGTCACCCAGAGCGACTTCACGAAGCCGAACCCGCCGGTCTGATAGAGCCCAGTCTGGCAGGAGTCGAGAAGATAGGCATGCGCGGTCGCCACCCAGGGCCACCCGCTCATCCCAACCGCGACGAACTGGACGACGAAGAGGAGCGCGAGCACGATCCCGATACCGGCCGCCGCATTGCGGACGACGAAACCGACCCCCAGCGCGAACAGCGCTACCAGCGTGGTGGCCAGACCCATCCCGGCAACCATTCGGACGGCGTCGAGGGTGAAGCGGTCGTCGACGACGAAGCTGCGCAGGAACGGCCACCCCGCCAGGATTGCGCCGAAGGCCGCGAGCCAGGTCACCACGAACGTGACCACCCCGATCACCCCAGCCTTCGCCACGAGCATCGACAGGCGACCGGGGACAGCGGTCAACGTCGAGCGGATCTGGCCCGAGGCGTACTCGTTCGCGATGAACATCACCGCCAGGATGCTGATGATCATCTGCCCGAACTGCATCGCCGACGCGGCATCGGTGGCGCGGAAGACGGTGCCGGCCGGGATGGTCCCCGACGGCACCATGCCGGGCGTCGAGGTGACCATCTGCAGGCTGACGGCGATCCCCATCCCGATCAGCGTGGTGCCGACGACCGTCGCGGCAAGCACCCACCAGGTCGACGGCAGCGACCACAGCTTGATCCATTCGGCCTTGAACTCGCCGAACACGCTCGCCCGCGACACCGTCAGCGCCGGTTGTAGCCGGGGTGCCGGGGGGATGGGCGCGCGGGGCGGCGCCGGCTGCTCCAGCCGGACCGACGCCGGTCCGACCGCCGAAACAACGCCCATGGCTGGTGCGGTCACGGCCGGTGCGGGAGGCAGCGGCTCCGTGGTGGCGGGCGCCATCCGCCGGGGGTGGTAGGACGTCTCGCTCATGCCCGCTGCCCCCTGTCGTTCCTCGCCCGGCGCTCCTCGGTACGCGACTCGGCGCGCGGGGGGACGCCGGCAGCATCGGCGAGGCTCCGACCGGCGTAGTCGGCCTGATTCTCGGTCAGCTTCATGTAGGCGTCTTCCAGGGACGCCTGGAGCGGCGTCAGTTCGTGGAGCGTCCAACCATTCGTCGTCGCCAGGTCGCCGATGGTCTCCGCGCCGACGCCGTGGACCTCCAGGAGGCCCGGCTCGAGCGACCGCACCCGTACATCCGGCCCGGCCACAGCCCGTGAGATCAGCGCCGCCTGCGGCGAGCGCACGCGCGCCGCCTGTTCCGACGACGCGGCGATGAACTGGACGGTGGGCTGCTCCAGCAGCAGCCGTCCTCGTCCGATGATGACGAGGTGGTCGGCCACCAACGCCATCTCGCTCATCAGGTGGCTCGACAGGAACACGGTCTTCCCCCGGTTCGCCTCCTGGCGAAGCAGATTCCGCACCCACAGCACGCCCTCCGGGTCCAGCCCGTTCACCGGCTCATCGAGGATCAGCGTGAGCGGATCGGCGAGGAGCGCCGCGGCGATGCCCAGCCGCTGGGCCATCCCGAGCGAGAAACCTCCCACCCGCCGGTTCGCCACCTTGGTGAGGCCCGTCAGCTCCAACACCTCATCGGCGCGCCGCGCACTCAGTCTCTGCGTCGCCGCCAGGGCCCGCAGGTGGGCCCTGGCCGTCCGCGCCGGATGCACCGCTTTGGCGTCCAACAGCACACCCACCTGATGCAGCGGGTCGGGATGGGACGCGTACGGCGCCCCGTTCACCAGAGCTTTCCCCGCCGTCGGACGATCGAGTCCGACGATCAGCCGGATCGTCGTGGACTTGCCGGCGCCGTTCGGCCCGAGGAAGCCCGTGACCTGGCCGGGGCGCACCGTGATGGTCAATCGGTCGACGGCGACCGTGTCGCCGTACCGCTTGGTCAGGGTAAAGGTCTCGATCATGCGAGCCTCGCTGGCGAATGGTGCCTACCGGTCGGGGTCACGATCGGGCCCGGACCGCAGGGACTCCCAGATCTCTTTGCACGTCGGGCACACGGGGAACCGGTCCGGGTTGCGCGTCGGCACCCACATCTTGCCGCACAGCGCCACCACCGGCACGCCCATGACCAGGGCTTCCATCAACTTCGCGCGCGGCACGTAGTGGCTGAAGCGCTCCTCATCCCCCTCCTCGTAGACGGGGGTGGGACGCTCCTTCACCGTGGTGCCCGCCCCAGGGGAGAGCTGACTCATGCGCACCAGTGTAGCGGCTGGCCCGGTCGCGCCGACGGGGCGACACCGCCCGGTGGGAATGGGGTCACGATGGCCTAGACTGAGCCGGTGAACGAAGACGCTATCGCCGGTGCCCCGAATCCGTGGGCACGGCAGGCCCCATCGTCGTCCGCGGACGATCCCGGTCCCCGGCACGGCGAAGCGGCTGCGGCGATCCCGGCGTCGGGCTGGTCCCCCGATCCGGCCGCCCCGGCCCGCCAGCGCTTCTGGGATGGCGCCCACTGGACCGCCGAGACGCGCTCGGTCTCGCCGACCTCGCGCCCGACACCGGCCACGGTCGATCCCTACGCGGCGGCCGCCCCGGCGACGTCCGTCCGCCTGCCCGGCGACCCCTACGCGGCCGCGGCCGCGATGCGCGTGCCCCCACCGGCCGGCCCCGCCCCGGTTCCCGCCTACCCCGCCCATGCCAACCCCTACCTGAACGCCGCAGCAGCGGCGCCGAGCGATGGCACGCGGCTGGCGCCCGGGGTGGCCCGCACGGTCGACGGCGTCCCGCTGGCCGGCTGGTGGTGGCGCGTGCTGGCGACGGTGATCGACATGGCGCTCCTCAGCTTCGTGGCCGGCTCGGCCTTGATCTACACGGTGTTCGGCGACGCCGTGGACTTGCTGATCGCGTGGTTCAACGACGCGATCCGGGTCGCCAAAGCGAACAGCACCGCCCTCCCGCCGCTCCCGCCGGAACTGGTGCCGCTCGAGGGCAAGTACACCCTGGCCCTCGCCGCGGTCACCTTCGTGTACTGCGTCGCGTTCCTCGTCTGGCGCGGCGCGACGCCCGGCCAGATGCTCTGCGGGCTCCGCGTCGTGCCGTTCGGCCAGGGCCGGCATCAGGGCGGCCTGTCCTGGGTGACGGCGGCCATCCGCGTGGCGGTCTACCTGCTGCTGACGACCGTCGCGCTCGGCATCGTCACCCTCGCCGCGCCGGACGCAAGCGCCAGCCTGGGTGGTCTGTTCCTCATCCTGATGCTGCTCACCTGGCTGTGGCCACTGTGGCAGCCCGGAAGGCGGGGGCTACAGGATCTCGCCGCGCGGACCCAGGTCGTCCGTCCCTAAGGCGAAAGGAGCCGACCCCGTGCCACTCCCCGATGCGGCGCTACAGGAACTCGCCGAGTTGTACGGCGTCTCCACCGACTATTGGGACTGGCAGGGCACGCTGACGGCGGTGCGCCCCGAGGTCGTCGTCGCGGTGCTGGCCGCCCTCGGCGTCGACGCCCACAGCCCCGATCGCATCGCCGCCGCGATCGCCGAGCGGCGTGACGCGCCCTGGCGACGCCTGCTACCCCCGGTCGTGGTGGCGACTCAGGGGCAACCGTCCCCCATCATCGTCCACGTCGCCGCCGGCCACCCGGCCCGCCTTGCCGTCCAGCTCGAGGACGGCGGCACACGCGAACTCGCCCAGATCGACAACTGGACCCCCGATCGGGAGGTCGATGGCCAGATGCTCGGCGAGGCCAGCTTCGCGCTGCCGCCCGATCTGCCGCTCGGCTATCACCGCATCGCCTGCGAATCCGACGACCGCAGCGGCCAGGCCAGCCTGATCGTGACGCCCGCGTGGCTCGGGTTGCCCCAGCACGTCGGCGACCGCCGGCTCTGGGGCTACCAGGTCCAGCTCTACTCGGTGCGGTCCGCGGGGTCTTGGGGCATCGGCGACCTCGCCGACCTGGCGGACCTGGCCACCTGGGCGGCCACCCAGCAGCAGGCCGACTACGTGCTCGTGAACCCGTTGCACGCCCCGTCCCCGGTCCCGCCGATGGAGCCGTCGCCGTACCTGCCCAGTTCACGCCGGTTCGTGAACCCGCTCTACATCCGGCCCGAGACGATTCCCGAGCACGCGCTGCTGTCGACCGCGGTCCGCGGCCGGATCGCCACCAGCCGGGCCCGCCTGGTGGACCGCGTCAGCGTCGAGGAGCAGCTCGACCGCGACGCGTGCTGGACGGCCAAGCAGGCCGTGCTTCGCGTGATCTTCGACGCCGGGCTGACGCCGGCCCGGCAGATGGCCCTCGACGCCTACCGGCGCTCCCAGGGCCGCGGCCTGCGCGACTTCGCCGCCTGGAGCGTGTTGTGCCTCGTGTTCGGGAGCGACTGGCACGCCTGGGACGAGCCCTATCGGCGCCCCACCTCCCCGGAGGTCGCCGCGTTCGTCGAGGCCCACCGCGCCGAGGTCGACTTCGTCGAGTGGCAGCAATGGGTCGCCCAGGACCAGCTCTCGCATGCCCAGCGCTGCGCCAAGGACGCTGGGATGCGCGTCGGGATCGTCACCGATCTGGCGGTCGGCGTGGGCATGGACAGCGCCGATCGTTGGATGCTCGCCGACGTCTACGCCGACGGCGTCGCGGTTGGTGTGCCCCCGGACGCCTACAACCAGCTCGGCCAGGACTGGACCCAACCACCCTGGCGCCCCGATCGGCTGGCCGACCTCGCCTATGTGCCGTTCCGGGACATGGTGCGAGCCGCGCTCTCGCATGCCGGCGGCCTGCGCATCGACCACATCCTCGGCATGTTCCGCCTGTGGTGGGTGCCCGTGGGCAACACGCCGGACCATGGCAGCTACGTCCGCTACGACCACGACGCGCTGATCGGCATCATCGCCCTCGAGGCCGAGCGCGCCGAGGCGCTGGTGATCGGCGAGGACCTCGGGACGGTCGAGCCGTGGGTACGCGACTACCTATCGGCGCGCGGCATCCTGGGCACGTCCGTGCTGTGGTTCGAGTGCTGGCCCGACGGCAGCGTGAAACGCCCCGCCGAGTGGCGCGAGTGGTGCCTGGCCACGGTGACTACCCACGACCTGCCGCCCACCGCCGGCTACCTCGCGCTCGACCATGTCCGACTGCGGCACCGGCTCGGCGTGCTCGCCGTGCCGCTGGAAGAGGAGCTGGAGCGGGCCCGCGCCGAGCAGGACGACTGGCTGACATGGCTGGCGACGAACGGCCTCGTCCGGCCCGAGTTGGACGACACACCGCTGGACCCGGCCGAGGTCACGGTGCTCGCGCTGCATCGCGCGCTGCTCGCCTCCCCCAGCCGGGTGCTCGGCGTCGCGCTGGTCGACGCCGTCGGCGAGCGCCGCACGCAGAACCAGCCCGGCACGATCGACGAGTACCCGAACTGGCGCGTCCCGCTCGGCGGCCCCGATGGGGCGCCGCTGCTGCTCGACGACATCTACACCATGGAGCGCCCGATGCGGCTCGCCGCCGTGATGAACGGCTATGCCCGTGTGCCTCCGCCGTGGGCAGCCCGTACACCGTCAGCGGACTGACGCGCCGATTCCGGCCGTCCGGGGCGCGTTGCTTGCCGAATTGGACTATCGTGGCTGGTGAGCCGTTCAACGCGGCTCGTCCTTCTACAACGGATCGTCGGGCACGTACCTGCCCGTGGAAAGGATGGGGTGGCACCATGGCCACTGTTTCGTTCAAGGATGCGACGCGCATCTATCCCGGCACCGATCACCCGGCCGTCGACAGCCTCCACCTCGACATCGAGGACGGCGAGTTCATGGTCTTGGTCGGTCCCTCCGGCTGCGGCAAGTCGACGAGCCTGCGCATGCTCGCCGGACTGGAGGAGATCAACGCGGGCTCGATCTGGATCGGCGACCGTGACGTCACCGACCTGCCGCCCAAGGACCGCGACATCGCGATGGTGTTCCAGAACTACGCCCTCTACCCGCACATGACGGTGGAGGACAATATGGGCTTCGCTCTGAAGATGCAGGGCGTCAACAAGGACGAACGCCACAAGCGCGTGCTCGAGGCCGCGAAACTGCTGGGCCTGGAGGACCTGCTCGCCCGCAAGCCGAAAGCCCTGTCCGGCGGCCAGCGCCAGCGCGTCGCGATGGGCCGCGCGATCGTCCGTAACCCCCAGGTGTTCCTGATGGACGAGCCGCTGTCCAACCTGGACGCGAAGCTGCGCGTGCAGACCCGTACGCAGATCGCCGCGCTCCAGACACGCCTCGGCGTCACCACTGTGTACGTCACCCACGACCAGGTCGAGGCCATGACGATGGGCGACCGGGTGGCCGTGCTCAAGGACGGCATCCTGCAGCAGGTCGACAAGCCGCTGGCACTGTACGACAGCCCGAAGAACCTGTTCGTCGCCGGCTTCATCGGCTCGCCCGCGATGAACCTCATCGAGGCGAAGATCGTCGACGGCGGCGTGCTGTTGTCCGACCACACGCTGCCGATCCCGCGTGACATCACCGCGAAGGCAACCGGCCCGACGGTCACGATCGGCATCCGGCCCGAGGCGTTCGACGTGTCGGCCACCGGCGAGGGCGTGCCCCTCGACGTGTCGGCGGTCGAGGAGACCGGCGCCGACGCGTTCCTGTACGGCACGCTCGCGGGCGTTGCGGGCGCGGACGGGGCAGAGCCGCAGCAGCTGGTGGCGCGCGTCGCCAGCCGCGCCGCGCAGCGCGGCACCCAGGTCCGCCTGTCCGTCGACGTGAACAAGGTGCACGTCTTCGACACGCTCACCTCGGACCGCCTCAACTAGCACTCGCCCGTCGCGTCGACCGCCGTCGTTGCGTCCAGGGGCGGCGGTCGATGTGATTTGGGCTTGTGGCACACTGGATAGGTGCCACGATTCCTCACCGCGACACCCACTCCCGCCCTCATCGGACTGCCCTGGCAAACACCGCTTGCCGAGTGGCCGACCGACCGGCTGGTGGCGCTGCCCCGTGGGTTGTCGCGCCATGTGGTGCGCTTCATCCGCGTCGGTGAGTCCGTCCTGGCCGCGAAGGAGATCCCCCAGGACCTGGCCCGGCGGGAGTACGACCTGCTGCATGGCCTGGCCCGGCTCGGCACTCCGGCCGTCGAGGCGGTCGGAGTGGTCACCGAGCGCGAGGACGCCGCGGGGCAACCGCTCGACCCGATCCTGCTGACCCGCCACCTCGAGTTCTCGCTGCCCTACCGCTCACTGTTCACCCCCGGCCTGCGCTCGGAGACCGCGGGGCGCCTGCTCGACGCGATGGTCGTGCTCCTCGTCCGGCTGCACCTGTCGGGTTTCCTGTGGGGCGACGTGTCGCTGTCGAACATCCTGTTCCGCCGCGACGCCGGGACGTACGCGGCCTACCTCGTGGACGCCGAGACCGGCGAGCTGCACCCGAAGCTGAGCGACGGCCAGCGCCAGGCCGACCTGGCGATCGGACGGGTCAACGTGTTCGGCGACTTCTGCGACCTCGCGACCGCCGGGCTGCTCCGGGAGTCGCTCGACCCCGCCAAACTGGTCGACACCATCGAGGAGCGCTACGCCGACCTGTGGCAGGAGCTGACCGGGACCGAGGAGTTCGGCGGCGACGAGCTGGGACGGATCGAGCAGCGCGTCCGCCGGCTGAACGCACTCGGCTTCGACGTCGCCGAGCTCGCGATCGACACCTCGCCCGACGGCGACCGGATCCGCCTGCGTCCCCGGGTCGTCGAGGCCGGCCACCACGCCCGCCGCCTGATGCAGCTGACCGGGCTGGAGACCGAGGAACACCAGGCGCGCCGCCTGCTGAACGACATGGACGTGTACCGCGCGTCCACCGGCCAGCAGGGCGTCGACGACGCGCTGATCGCCCACGACTGGTTGACCCACTGCTTCATCCCGGTCGTCGAGGCGATTCCGCCGGATCTGAGTCGCAAGCGCGACCTCGCGCAGCTCTACCACGAGATCCTCGACTACCGCTGGTACGCCTCCGAGCGGGAGTCACGCCATGTGCCGCTGCTGGAGGCGACGGAGGGATACATCCACGACGTGCTGCGGCAACTACCCGACGAGCAGTTGGCCAGCGGCGCCCTGCTGAAGGCGGAGGCCGCCGCTGCCCTCGCCAACCCCGCCGATCCGGCGATGGGCCTGGTGTCCCCCGACGACGACGCGCCCGTCACCGATCCGTGGGAGACGGGCGCCGACGACATCGACCTCGCCGCCGCGAACCGCTTGGACTACGCGACGCTGCTGGCGCGCGAGACCGCGCGGGCGGCGCGTTGAGAACGCGCTGATCAACGGGGATGGAGCTGTCCCCGGCATCGCGAAGACCAATGTTTCCCTACCGTGGGCCGCGCGCCAGGTCCGCGAGGAGATCGCCGGTCGCGCGCATCGTGAGGGGCGCGAAGCCGCGGGCGAGCGCCGCCGCCCGCAGGCCGCTTTCCCGCCGCGCCAGCAGCAGGCCCCGGGCGAGGAGCACGCCGACGGGTTTGCGGTGATCCGCGAGGTCGCGGCGCAGCCGCCGCCACCAGTTCGCGACGACCCAGCGGTCGAGCCACACCGCCCGCACCGTGACGTCCGCGCCCTCCCCCGTGCCGAGTGCGGCCAGCTCGCTCGCGAAGATGCCCTCGGCGACAATGGCCGGCGCGGCGCCGATGTCGAGGCGCCGCGTCCCCGTCCGCCGGCTGCGCGAGATGTCGTACACCGGCGTCTCGACGCGCCCGGTGCGGGCGAGCGCCAACAGCGCCTGCCCGGCCGCCGCCGCGTCCCAGGTGGCCGGATCGTCCCAGTCGACGACGCCCGAGCCGAGCCGGGGCAGGCCCGGGGCGTCCACGTCGCGGTAGAAGTCGTCGAGGCGCAGGCTGGGCAGACCCGAGAGCCGCGCCGCCCGTGACTTCCCACTGCCGGACGGCCCCGCCAGCAGCACGACGGTGCGCGGGCGAGGAGTCATGCCAGCCATGATAGTCGGGCACGTCACATGCAAGTGGGCCTCCAAGGGTGCGCGGAGTACCCCCGCGTGGGGTCACCGCCTCGCACCTGTCGCGTTCCCCCGCTCAGCCACGGGTGGGGGAACGCGACGGACACTGCTACACGCCGCTCCAGGAGCGACCGCCGTCGGTCGTGGCGTAGATCGTCGTGGTGGAGGCGCAATTGGTCTTGTCGTTGGCGCAACCCGACACGGTCACCTGTGCCAGGCCATTGCTGGCATCCTGGAAACTCAGACTGAGCCCATTGGGTGCAACAGGCAGGCCAACCGCCGTGATCGTGCTCACCGTACCGTCCATGGCCACCACCTGGAACGTCGTTCCGTCGATCCCAGGCACGATGATCGCGTCGGTGCCGTAGGCGGTGGCCGTCACCCCGCCAGGCCCACCCCCGAAATCACCTGCGACAAGGAATGACGCGACCTCTGTCCAGGTTCCGTCCTGGGCGAAGCGGAGGGCCTTGGCCGAAACTCCCGCATTGGTGATGGTCTCCTCGAGAACCACGGCTGTCCCGTCACCCAGACTGATCACCGGACTGAAGTACGGCGTGTCAAGAGAAACACCCTGGTCCGTCGGTTCGGCTCCCGTGATTGTCTTGGTGAGGTCCGTCCACGTCGCGCCTGAGTCGCCGCTGCGGTACATGTGACTTCCCCCACCGCCAATACCGGCGCCCGGGGCCAGGAGGGTGTTGCCTGCCCAACCGGCGTCCCTGGTGTCCCCGGGGATCGTGATATCGCGCACGTCGGTCGCGCGGTCGCCCACCAATGCCGGCGTGGGTCCATGAATGACGCCTGACCCGCCCTGAGCCAGTGCTCCCGCAACGAACCGCCCGGTACCAGGCGACATCACGATGTCCGCCGGCGCCGAAGCCTGGGCGGACCGCACAGCCTTCGTGGACCAGGTCCTGCCAAGGTCGGGAGAACTCTGGATGACCATGTTTCCGGCCTGAAAGCCGACCGCCACGACCGTGTCACCGTGGACGGCAACGCTGTCACCTGCCGCCGGTGCGACGGGTAGTGTGGCGTTCTGCCAGCCGTGAGTTGTCCGGAGAAGAACCTGCCTTTCGGTCTTGGTGGTGCTCCACACCTGTCCGTTGCGGCCGAGGCCAACGAACTGCCCGTGGAGTGCTGCTTGGGGCGGCAGCATCGGGGTTGCCCGGTTCGATGACTGCGTGCCCGGGCTCGACGACTTGCTCGCAGGCGCTTGCCCCGGGGACTGGAGAGTCGCACCACACGCAGACAGCAGCGCGGTCGCGACAGTCAGCGCCACGGCCGCGAGAAAGCGACGGGTTCGCCCGTGAGAGGGCAACATCGTGTTCATGCGCACCCCGAACCGGTGATCGTTCGTACCACCCCACTGTTCATCACTTATTCTTGCCGCCACACTAGATACTGTCAAGTGCTCGTGCGAGAAAGATCTTGTGCGCCCAACCGCCGTGGTCGCCTCGTCCACTTGAGGTGACAGCCGTCACGCCCTGGGTTCAACCGAGCGCAAGCCAGGGCCATCGGTTTGCTGGGGTGGTGCCTTGCTGAGTCTTGACACCCCGGGGCGGCCGGTCACACGTAGCTGGAGGACCAGATGTTGATATCGGAGTCCAGGGCCGCCCGGTCGATGCGGGCCAGTGTGGCGTCGTCGAAGTCGAGGCGCGCGAGCGCCCC
>JGI20166J26741_10750003_pt1 | contig 15198 bp, 14 predicted proteins | sample TergutCu122P5_FD_26741 | JGI IMG/M metagenome (IMG submission 26741)
ATTCGTTTAAGTACTCTCTCACGCACCGAGTGTAATGTGGGGGAGCCCCATCATGTTGGAAGTACATTTGGCTCCTTATCATTAACGGGATGTCTTCCAAAAAAACATGGTAACTCATTCCTCAGAAAGACTTCATATGTGTTTCCCGTTAAATTGTTGTCAAATAAAAAGTGCCCGATCAACTTGTTACCAAGCAAACCACACCATACATTCACCGAAAATCTCCTTTGGAACTTGGTTACACTTGTTTCATGCGGATTATCAGGGGACCACGTATGCTCATTTCGTGAATTATTTATACCGTCCCGGGTAAAAGACGCCTCATCGGTGAATAAAATGACGCTTAACAGTTGGGGATGTGTTGTTATCCAGTGGCACAAATCCATACGTTGAGCAGGGTCCCCTTGTTACAGATGTTGTACCCTGTGATCATAAGGATGTAAATTTGCAAGTAGAGTTCGCCACACCTGCATACGTGACACGCCGATGCGAGAGGACAGTCGTGGACTTCTCTGAATCATCTCAAGAATGTTCTCTTGTGTGTTAATCAATGGTACCACCTTCCTTTCAGACTGCACAGCAACATTTGGAAGACAACCAGTCTCACGCAATGTCTGGTGAATACGAGAAAATACAACCCTAGACGGAATCCTTCGGTCGGGAAAACGCCCGTGGTATTCATCAACAGCAGCACGTGCATTGCCATCGCAAAATCCATTCACAAAATGCATGTCACAATCTTCACGTGGGAAAACACAAAAGGCATTTTTACAACTCCCCACAGTTAACTCTAACAGAGACAAATGTCGATAACCCAGTCACAGCGCCGACTCGGCTGCAGACTCATGGACGGACATGCGCAGTGTACGGTTAATACGTCACGCGAACCAGGTAAGTACGTGGAACCGCAAGAAGACGACACTTTTCTCTCGCCATTATCTCCGTAACCGTTCAACTTCGGATATAGGTGTTTTTGGTTATATCGGTGTATTTTAACTTAAGGAACATCCTCCCGAAGTCTGGCACATTCCCCCCGGGACACTCTGTATATGGCATAGACTGCACATAGTTTGTAAAGAGAGCAACGCTAAACAAATGTGGCGTCATCTTTTACCACACCGTTCCTGTGTTTGTGCCTGTGTTACCATTTATGGGTTAGAGGTACACCGATTCAACATCTATCAATGGTGCGACTGCAAATGGATTGCTGGAAAATAGATGGCTGTAGGATCCATGGTTTTGGTATTGCTAGAGGTATACGTAAAAACGCTATTGCTTACGCTCGTGATTTTAAGGGCGTTGTTTCGAAGTAGCAAGATCCTTAAATTCTTAAGTAGTCTGCAAAAATTTTTGAGTTTTGATCGGGTAATAATTCTAATTATTCTTTTTTTGAAGTCTAAAGACGTGTATGGTATGTGAGGAATTTCCCCAGAAAATTATTCCATAGGTAACGAGGGAATGAAAGTAGGAATAGTATATCAACCTCAAATTGTCTTCTCACATGATGATTTGTGGGTTACTGTAGGATAGATTGAAACGAGCAAGGAAGCGAACACTGCGACCGGAGCGTGTGGTCCACGCAACCTGAGTTGGTGGTGTGGCTACTGTTGCTGCAGAGCTGAGGGTTTTAGCTGGTGGTCTGCTGGTGTTCTTAGAGATGTCGTGCCGGGTCCCGTCCAAATATATGCAGGCTTCACTCGGTCTACTGACACGGTGACCTTCCTGCCGCGAAAGACAATCTGGAATGTTTTGTCAGTGCGGACCGCTGTGTGGTGGATCCACGGCGCGGCGCATGGCGTCCTGCCGCAGAAGGACGTGGGTCGAATCCCTGAGGGCCTCTCCTTTCGGGTTATGGTCGGTAGTTCTACGCATCTGCCGTGCGTGGCGCTCCTATCTCTCGACGGTATTAAGGCAGGTCTGCGGCGAGTGGCACTACTGTTCCTCCTCCTCCAACGCAACCACGACACAATCAAACCTTCCCCAAACCTTGGAGTGCTGGCTGGGTTGGCAGGCTCGGGCCCAAGTGCTGCACTCTTTTTGAATGGCTGGGCACATAAAGCGTTGGGAGACAAGCTTAGCCGTTGCCTTTCTTCCAGGGTGGCTGTGGGAGTCAAATACCCGACGGCGGAGAGGAGATAGTGCATATGGATGTGGTTTTACAGCAGATGTATCACAGTACAGCTCGATTGAAGTGCCGGGAATGAGAAGTTTCTCGAGCTGTAGGGTTGTGTGACACACCAGTAGTGTTCGGAGCTTGTCATCGCCGTCCTGGTCTGCGGCAAGCCCGTTAAGGTCTACGGGCGCGGTTAGTGGCTCCACGCGGGGAAGCGCGTCGGCGACGATGTTGTCCTGGCCGGATATGTGGTGAATGTCCGTCGTGACCTGTGAGATGTATTCCACATAGTTGAACTGCCTTGGCGAACACTTATCACTCTTTTGTTGGAAGGCGAATGTTAATGGCTTATGGTCCGTCAGGATGGTGAAATGACGGGCTTCAAGCATGTGGCGGAAGATTCTCATGGCCGCGTCGATTGCCAAGTGCTCCATGTCGTAGGCGCCATAGCTACTTTCATTGCGCCGTGCTGAGTTTTCTGGAGAAGAAAGCGAGGAGATGCCAGACGCCTTGCATTCGTTTTTCGAGGATACCGCCCATGGAGGTAGTTGAAACATTCATGACCAGGGCGAGTGGAGCGGTCGCACGCCGGTATGCCAAAAGAGCAGCCCGAGCCAGGCTTGTTTTACAATCGTCGGAAGCCGTGATGAGTCCTGCAGTCCACGTGACGGGATGGGAGCCCGTAACTATGGTGCCGTAAAGGATGTCGTGAAGAGGGGCTTGAATGGATGTTGCGTGGAAGAGAAAACGCATGTAGAAATTTAGAATTCCCAAGAAACTTCGGAATTGGACGATGGTCTTGGGAAGGGGACAGGCTTGAAGATCTGCGACTTTTTCCGGGAGAGACTGGGAACCCAGGGATGAGATTTTGTATCTCAGGAATGAATATTTCAGGAACACAGAAAATGCAATTGGATGGGTTCAATAAGATACCGCAGGTCTGGAGTTGGGTGAAGAGGGTACGTAGGTGTTGGTCGTGCTTTTGGAGAACGTCTAAAGGCAAGGATGTCGTCCAGATAAGCGAAACAGAAGTCCAAGTCTTGTAAGATTACATTCACAAAACGATGAAAGGTTTGGGCAGCATTTCTTAAGCCAAAGGACATAAAAGGGAATTAAAAAAGGCCGAGGGGATGTGGTAATTGCAGTTTTGAATGTCTTCGGGATGGGCAGGAATCTGATGACATGCCCTCACGAGATCCATTTTAGAAAAGTCGGTGCAACTGGTAAAGAGGTGGGAGTAGTCCTGTATGTGTGGGACTCGGTATCGGTCGAGGATAGTGCGAGCGTTCAGGAATCGGTCAGGGATAGGGCGAGCGTTCAGGGCTCTGTAATCTCCACACGGCCTCCAACCGCTATCCTTCTTGAGCACGAGATGGAGGGTGGATGATCAGGGTCCTTCGGCACGTCGGGTTCTACTCTCCCGCAATATGGTGTCGATTTGTCTTGGCCACAGCCAGGCGGTCAGGAGTAAGGTGGAGCGGGCGGCAGGTTACTTCAGGACTGGGCGTTGTTCGGATGTAGTTCGATTCATCCCAGATGGTATGGTCAGCTCTAGGAATTCCTCCAGGAGTCTGCCTCGGAACGTACCGCCGGCGACGACTTTCACACTGGGGACCAATGGTGGCGCGGTGTGGGCGGATGTGGACAGTGAGGTGACCCTGACGCGCAGGCGGTTTTTTCCTGCAATTGGCGAGTCCATTAACCACCTCAACGACCAGTGGAGCTACACGCTGGAAAAACTTGATCTGGAGGACCAGTCACTGTGGAAGATGACAAGACGGGTGATGAGGATCCCCACTCCGTTACCTCCCCGCGGTTACACCAGGGGCACTTGCTCTCTCAGACTCCAAGAAAGCCAAATCCCTTGCAGACAGTCTGGAGGCTCAGTTTCAGCTGGTAAACGACCCGTTGGAAACGGCCGTCATTGAGGAGGTTAATGAGATGAGAACATACTCTTTTGCTTCCTCATGTAAGCCTAAGGTAAACAGCACCACAGAAGTGAAATGCTGGCAAATCCTGCAGCAGCTGTCATGCTCAGGAACACAGGAAGAGACATCATGTAGTAGTAGCATTACTAGATGTGTGCATGGCCTTGTCTCACAGCATACAGAGGAATGGGACTGTTTAGTCCAATATATATTTTGGGACACAAGAATATATGCACTTAGCACTTACACCATACAAAAGTACACATCTATGTAAGAGTACGCATGTGAAAATACAACATGCTTCAAACTCCACAAAGGAATAATGGCTTCACATATGTTCAAACTTCATAATGGATATGAATATTTTTTTATACTTAATAAATAAGAACAATAATATTGATATTCATTTCAATTTTATTTCAGATATTAGATGTGTACTTGTTCAGCATAGTATATAATTTCAAGCACTCAGAACTGAATTCTGCTTGCTGAATCAATAGTTCCACTAACTTATTTATGCATTTATAACAGAGAACTATAATACATTGTATGCACTTTCAAAGTCCACATTATGGCAACACAAGACTTTAATTAAGTAAAGAAGAAAGTGCCAAGTCATGGATTGAGTCATGACCAGTACAGTGATGCTCTGCAGCAGGTGCTATCCTGGGATATCCAGGACATACCTGTCAAAAGCTTAAAGACTCTTTGTCTTGCAGATAGGAGAATGCCACAGCAATTTAATGGTGACAGTCTAAGAGAACTCAGATTATGAATGTCTACCCAGTACCTACTTTGTGATTCCTACAAGTCAAATATTACTGACCTGTCAATGCTGACCACAAATCTGACATACTGCAGTGTCACACTCCTGGCATATTACAGATATGTTTATTTTATTCAAAACAGAATGCACGATGCAGATGAATCTCTAGGTTTACATGGCCATACAGCAAACTACTGAATGAAGCAGAGGGCATGTGATAAAAAAAGCCCAATTAGCTGTAAGGAGCTACAGAATGCCTTAGGTCCGATAATGTAAATGTAACAGTAATATTACAAAAAAATTGGTGATTTATGCAGCATTGCAGATTGTTTGGACTCTTTTTTTTTCTGACACACTGTTACTTTAACAGGGTGTTGCTCTGTGTTGCATAAATAATCTACCCACTGACTGTATAAGGTAATTCTGCACTTCATTACATGCATTTTCCTCATCACCCTGCACACTGTGATTACTGTAATAATGCAGTTCATATGTTTGGAAGAATAATGTTGCTTATGGTATACCAGGGGTTCCCAAACTTTGTTGCTGGCAATTTAAAAGTATGAATGCACTACCAGTATTTTCCTCTGTATTCACCTAAAAAAACTGAAATTAGAAAGGCTAGATGACAGGGGGGATGAGTTGTTGTCAACAATGTCAGCAAAGATGCATATTAGCAAATATATGTGGTTTATGTTTTATTTATTTTTAAAATTTTCTATCATTTTTCTTTTGTATTTTGACTTTTTATTAAGTCTGTGTACCAATGAATGGTTGGCATACAAGTAGCAGTAAATGTATCAGTTTGAGAAACCATGCTGCATACAACTTCCTGAATGACAGTAACTTAACATAACTATTAAACATACTTTCTGCAGTAGTATGTACACTCTTTACAAAATAACCATTTTGCTTTCAGAGAAATTTGTTTTAAGTTGGCTTCTACTAGTGTGTCTTCAAACTGAAAATGATTAAGATCTTGATGTTTGGTAACCATATGATTCTGCATGACTAGACCAAAGTTTGAGAAAGCCAATTTATTCAATGAACATGCTAATGGTGTTTGTTGTTCTGCCATTTGAGTAAGTCTTACATGTATTGGGAGCTGAATTGGACTCACTGACAAGCAATAACAAAAACCACACATCAAAAATGTTATGCATAAAGAGACTCTGCATCTTTAGAACTCATGCTCTTTATTTTTTGTCCAATACATTTCAAATTGTACAATAACACATATAACTGGCACTTTCTTGTACTCACCAGCAAATACAGTGGAATACTGATTTTATGACCCTGGAAGTAAAGGTTTTCCTCATTCAACATTAAACTTCAATGACTCATAGTCAATAATCTTAGTGTTACATTTCCCCCATAGAATATGGTCTTCAAATCCACTGCTCCAAAAAGAAAGTTTAAGTTTGGGGGTGGGGGTGGGGAAGAAGTGGGTGTTACTGGAACAATCAGCTGTATATGCTGATCATGCTACTCAAATCAGTCTTGATAAAAAGCTAACACTGTACTCTACCGCTATGGTTTTAATATAACAATGTCATAAGTGAAATCCATTTGTCCATTCAATGTATTTTTCTGAATGTTTCCAGAATCATTTTATGGGGAAAAAATAACAGATGAAAATGGTTACATCTGATGGTGACAGAGAATCACTGTAAGGCAGCATTTATCCAAATGTCATGGAAAATACACCATCAACCCCTTGGCTTGCAGTGTACAGGAAGTCCACAACTTCAAAGGGTTGGGTTCCTGGACCTTGTTTGTAAGTAAGAAGAGAGAGACATACAAAATGGCATGATCAGTGGACTGCTTGTAGTTGCTGCCAGGATATGTAAAGTGCCAAGCACAAGAAGCGGCAAACCACCAGAGTACTGTAATACATACCACCCATCTGTTAGCACCTGATGGCCATAGATTTTTACAAATAATATGAGATCATGGGAGCTCATTTCTAAGTGCAGCATTTGTAAAATGGGGGCTCTGGGTATTAAACACATAAGTGCAGAGCCTTGCTGTGAACAAGGAGCTCCTCACATCCCATTCAGCATCATTTTAAACTTCCAGTAGGGAGGAACACAATCTACACACCCAACAATTTTAAGATGTATCTGTGCCCAATTCCCACTAGTGTTATGTTACATGGGTAATATCGTCCTATGTGTGAGGCACAAATCATATATATTTAAGATTATTTAACCAGCCCAAATACTATCAAGCCACCAACCCACCCACTCGCCCACCAAGACACAGACTAACAAATAATATGAAAGAAATGTGAATGCAGTAAACAAGTACAGCAACTGCTGAAAGTATCTACTACATATGAAGAGTACAGCTCTCCAAGAAATGTGAATAAAAATGAGAGGGTAAGGAAAATAAAATGTGAACACTCTTGTACATACAACAGGAATGAAAACCCAACCAAGAGAAACACAGAGTTTCCATAATTTTCCCAAGACATTATTTTGCATTTCACTCAGCGCAGCTACAGAACATTCAAAACATCTTACAATTATTTAGCAATGAGAATATGTCCGATATCAACCAGAGTCACTAAAGCTATCACAATATACCTACACAATAAGAGGTACACACATAAATTAACCCTTCATAATGGGCACAAGAATGCACTTGGATATTTGCCAGCTGAGGTCAGATGATTTCTGTTTTGTACCCAGTAACATATACCGGAAAAAACTGCACTACACATTTTGCATTTATATTGTTTTATAAATTATAAAAATGTTACTGAACCATATAAATGTGAAGTATGCACAAATATGTAAAGCTAAACTTATGACATTATGCTGTTCTTTAAGACACAGAACAGGAATGCCACAATGGTACCTCCATGGTGGTTTATCTGTGAGAAAAGTAGCGTGCATGTATGACAACTGCCACAGAATATATAAAAAAATATTTTAACATCAACAGCAGTTGGCCAGACTAGTCACAATGGAAATGGAAGCACTATGGCACCTGGCTAGACAGCAACTGTATCATATTCTATATATACGTACAAGGGAAACGTCCTGAAAGGGTTATTAAAGAGTACTATATGAAACATGGCGCATCCCACAACCCATTCCAAAAAAAAAACTCATCTTTGAAAAACAAAGCTTCCCTTTTTTTTGGAGTGAATTTCTAAAATTCACATGTATATTTTTTATAATCTATCAAAACTGGACCTATGAATTTTGAAACCACATCCCACTCAACCCATAGTCAGCTCTGTCCAAACAAGAAACAATGCACTATGCGAAGTACACTATGTTTTTGAGAACCCGCAATTTTTTCTTGTACCCATACCTATAAATATTGCTTTACCACCAATTCCCATGGAATTTACAGCCCTGACATGACCTACCAAATACACCTGTTAATTTCAACTATTCTTGTAAGATTCTGAGCAATCAAATTCTTTATATTCCTGCTATCTAGTTATGAGTCCAAGAATATGCCAGGCATATTACTTGTTCTATGTACCTCAGTGGCTGTAACAAAAACATTTCAACTCTATCTCAACTGCTTTAAAACATACCTTACATACTTGTGCATTAACACATGACCAAGTTTTAGAACAATGTGCCATAATTCCTTATGTTAGCATGAAGCCCATATCTGCAGATTCTTTTGTGATCAATTATACACAAGAACAGAAAAATACACCAAAAATGCAACTGTATTACTGTGAGATGTGAGTTTCTGACAGAAGCGGGTACTGAGATCAACATCTTCCATGGTGTACAATGCTGTATAATTTAGTACATGGGTTACCAACTGTTTAGAGAAAACATTCAGGTAGGAATATTTTCTTCTACCCTTCAGAATGATTCAGCATTTTCCACCAAAATGTTGATAACCACCTAGCAAAGTACAGAGTTTCATATCCCACATATAATGCCACATACAAAGAAACCTCTATCTAGCATTCTGCTATGTGTGTTTCACTCATTCTTATCCCTATAAACTACTCGTACAAGCAATGGACAATTACAGTGAATACAATGATCCTGTAAGTGTTGGTTCACCAAGGGAAGCATTCAGAATTCTTGCTTCTGATTCAGTATTCCCAGAATAAGCCTTAATAAGGGGAGGAGGGGAGATACAGTGAAAGGGATGTGATGTTTTGGAATGTGCAGTAGCAGTAATACAAATGCATTAACCTTTCCATAAAAAATTAGCAAAATCATACCTGTCCATGCTTGTATGTACTGTTAAGGCCATAATGATATATTACAAAATGTCACCACATGTCAGCCAAGTAAGAAATGATGGCGAAGACACACGATGATGTGAAGGTCTAAGTTGTAGGAGTGAAACCTCAAAACTATGACTGCCATTGTTAATAGTGCTGCCTCATGTTGTGCAGTTTGCTGTGCCTTGTTCAGTTTGTCATTCAACACTTGTGTGATTTAGTGTCATTACGAGGGGCGTTCAAGTCAAACCAGGACTTTTAATTTTACAGGTATAAAAAGGGATGCTAGCGTGGCGGTACTACACGCAGTAGTAAGTGGCAAGTGTGTCCTATTACTGATAGGCGGTGCACATGTCGCGGGCCAGTCTGGAGACCGTTAATCAAGATGGCAGACAACAGTGTTAGTGTGTGCATGGAACAGCATATGGTGATAAAGTTTCTTGTGAACGAAGGCGTAAAACCCGCAGATATCTATAGAAGACTTCAAGCACAGTACGGTGATGAGACGCTCAGCCGAAGTAAGACATTTGAATGGTGTAAACGTTTCAAATATGTCATGTTCTGAGTGATGTGCATATACGTCTGCAGAAAAAACGGCCTGGTTTGATCACTAAAGGCGTCCTGTTTCTCCAGGACAAAGCATGAGCTCACACTGCTCACTGCACTAGGTGCACATTACAGCAACTCGGCTGGGAGGTATTGCCACATTCCCCTTACAGCCTGGACCTCGCTCCGAGTGATTTCCACCTGTTTGGACCCCTAAAGGAGTTCTTTGGAGGTCAGCATTTCAGCACTGATGACGAAGTGAAGCAGGCTGTCCTAGGATGGTTCAGCCATACTGACAAATCTTTCTATGCCAAAGCTTTCCAGGCATTAGTTAAACACTCGGATAAGTGTATAAATGTAGCAGGGGAGTATGTCAAAAAATAAATGCAGTTTCCACTCCTTTAAATTTGTTCTTTTATTTTATAAACTCAAAAGTCCCGGTTTGACTTGAACGTCCCTCATATTTTTGTTTTCCTACTATTATTTCTTGCATGAAGGACTCACACATCAAGGCTTTCACACTGTGCCCTACAAGCCCAAGTCAGGATGCCTCAGGAAAGTCATTTCCTGGGCTTCTTATTTTCTTTTGCGGCCCCTTAAGAAACAATGGATACAGGTTTCAGTGCAATCTGACAAAGTTGACTGAGGAGAAACACGCACATGCAGAAACTTTCTGGGTACAAGAATCTTCTCTTGTACCATCTGAATGCACTCGAGGTTCTAAAAAACACTCATAACTAGGGCTCGGATTTTTGTGACATGTCATACTTTTTATTTGACCAGTTTTTCCATGCCTAAGTTAATTTTGACATGTTTCTAGTTTTTCTGAACATGATAACACTGTTTTTATCAGTCCTATAAATGCATAGTTTGACTATATTTTATCGTTAGGTCATATTTTAAAAAATATTTGTATAATAGCATATTTTTGGTCATATTTAGATTGATTTTTAACATTCCACTACATATCATTCATAGAATCATAACTCATAAATATTACAATGTATTTCCCATTATTGGCAAGGAATTTTATCTGACCTTTCTGTTCTTAGAAACAGTGGAGGTCAGAGATAATGGTTTTTAGAAGGAGTATGATACAAAGAAAGCAGTCGGGTGTATACTGGTACAGCATAAGCCACTTTGAGTAGTCAAAAGCATTGTGCATGAAGAAGAAAAAATGTATTACTCTTCTTCTCTCTCCCCCTCTCTGTCAACCAACTTCATTGTCCATGTTCTGCGAAGTAGTGGAAAATATTTGCGCCCTCACTATTATTGTTCTGTTGGCTTCTGTGGTATACAATAGTAAGTAGTAAAAGCTGTATACGGCAGAAGCCATATGGACGAAACCGGAGTTTGTGAAACTAGCCTTATATTGAGTACCTCAATACAGTCTCAACTTTCAAGATGCCTAAAGTAAAGTGTTCTGATAGTGTGAGATTGCACATTTTTGTTAAAGAGTTTGGTGAAAAATATTTTACTACTGATGGGATAATTTTATTCTGTAAATTATGTGAAATGAAAGTCACGGCTGAGAAACATTTTACAGTGCAACAACATTGTAATACTGCTGAACATAAAAGGTGAGTGAACAGAGAATTCGCCGCAGAAAGCAGACAGCAATTGCTGTTTGAGAAATCACACAGCAGTTCATCTATATTGGGCAGTGAATATGAATTTTCCAAGGATCTTTGTAAAATGATGGTTTTGTCAAACATTCCTTTACATAAAGTAGGGGCCGCCAGTTTTCAAAAGTTCTTGGAAAAATACACAACTCATCCCATTCGCACCGAATCTACGTTGAGAAAGAACTATCTTCCTTCTTGCTACAAGGATAAAATCAACAAAATAAGAAATAGTGTCAGAAAAACAAAATATGGGTCTCCATAGATGAAACCAGTGACACAGATGGTAGATTCAGAGAAAATGCTGTTGTGGGCACCCTTAAACATGAACAGCCTGGAGAAATATTCCTGTTGGCGTGTGAAGTGTTGGAAAGAGTGAATAACTCCTCCATTGCTGTTGTTTTCGACAATGCAATGAATATGCTGTGGCCAGATAAAGTAGAGCGAGAGAATGTGCTTCTCTTCGTAAGTGATGCTGCTCCGTACATGATAAAAGGAGCAAAAGCACTTCAGTTGCTGTATCCAAAAATGATACATGTAACATGCCTCACACATGCCCTACACAGAGTAGCTGAAGATGTTTGTGGGAGCTACCCTGAGGTTGACAAATTAATTGCAAACAGAAAGAAGATTTTTATTAAGTCTCCCCTTTCAGTGCAGAAGTTTAAAGAAGAGGCCCCAACACTACCCCTTCCCCCACAGCCCAATGTAACACGTTGGGGGACCTGGCTCGATACTGCAAACTACTATTGCACAAATTACAGAGAGATTGAGAAGATCTTCAATAAATTTGACAGAAAAGATTCATCTTCAATCAAATCTGTACAGGAGTTGTTTTCAGTCACAATGTCAAGAAACTTAGCGTACATAAAAGCAAACTTTTGTAGGATATCGAATCCATCACTCGTCTTGAAACCGTGGGTATACAGTTGTGTGATGCAATAAACATTGTGAAGCAAACTGAAAGTGAGTTATCACGAGTACAGGGCGAAGTAGCTAACAAAATTAACACAAAATTACAAAGTGTGCTTGAACAAAATCCTGGATATTCAACCCTGTGTAAAGTTTCTGACATTTTATGTGGAAATGAAGCAGAATTGGGTGGAAATGAACGAGAACTTTTTGCCAACGATTCGACTCTTTTCAAGTACTCACCCATTATGTCATGTGATGTAGTGAGGAGTTTTTTCAGCTATAAGGTTCTACTTAGTGACAACTGGGGGTCCTTCCAGTATAACTATTTTAAAATGCATGTCATCATCCACTGCAACACTACCGAAAACAAAGGCTAAGGTAAGGTACGAGTTTTTCATTATCGTTAAAAGTAAATACATTTCTCCTTTTATTATGCAAAAAGTTAATTCAGTTTATCTTTAACCTCTTTACAGTTTCAACAATATGATGTGATCGCCACTTCAATGCAAAAGATGCAGATTCACGAAATAATTATTTTTCTAAAATCCTTAATAAAAGGCTTACTTGTAATTATATTTTTAGCAATGCTTATTTTTAGGTCATAATTTTTGGTTTTTAGGTCATATTTTGGAAATTTTTATGGTATTAATGCATGCATATTTCTAGAGTTTTTAGGTCACAGAAATCCGAGCCATACTCATAACCATCTACCAAGTTACACACTGCCATAACCTCAAAGACCATACACAATTTTTAAGCACATCATTCCATACCCACATGACAAAATACAACAGCAGTACACTTAAGTAAACATTGTAAGGACAATGAAGAATCTGCATTACCTCTAAGGAAGTAATCATTTCTACTGATCAGTTATATTTTTATGTAAATAAAAGCATCAAAGACAAATTCATTGAACCAGAAAGACATTCTTGCAGTCGATGTAATGTTGTGAAGCAACCAACATAAATTAAGGAAAGTGCTGATAAGAATCTGTAGTCACCTGCTGGTTATCACCTTATGGACGACACCTTTCAAGAAACCTGGGATAAAGGCAGACTTCTCGGATATGAAAACGATTCAGCAGCCAACACATAAACCGTTCAAGACCCAATCCGTATCCACCATGTGGACATGTTCCATATTTACGCTGCAACAAGCAATGATTTTACTATACCAATGGACATAAGATACACATGGGACTGAGAGTTACAATCATGAACATGACAGATCACAATCTGTAAGTTTTGGGAATTAACGGCTACAGTCTCAAATCTATGACCCCATCACTCATCTTATTCTGATTACAGAAGGTGTCTGAGGTCAGCGTCAGAGAAGTTTTCGATTTAAAATATTTGTCGTGGGTCTGAAGCCTAAAAAAGGTCTGCTAACCCTGGCTGGTAATGTACAACATTAGACTGGTGAAACAACAGTGCTTCAATAATTATAACATGCTTGATTTTATTATTACAAGTACCAAGTATTCTTACTAGTGCGTATAATTTTAACGAAAATACTTACCCTCTTAAAATACATATAATGATGCGTAGCTTCCTCCAATTTCAAAATTCTATGTTTGACCTGTGTACTGTTGGAGTTTGAGACCCTAGTCTAACAAGTGATGGAAGATGAATATGTAGCAAAATGAACACTGTGTAAAATACAAAGGACCAGTAAAAAGGCCTCCTGTATAAACTGGAAGATTTTTGTACAAACAAGGAGAATCTATGTCCAATCTCCCCTCTATTTATCAATGAAAAAGTCTACAGACATGATGAAACGTGGTCACAGTTATAGTTCTGAACAAACTAGCAACTGTGCTGTCACTTCGCATCACCTTTCTAGAAGAATTTACATAGGTGTAAATCCTACAGTTGTAAACCCCTAATAACATAAAATGATATGTTTTGTTACATTATTTCTGGAAGTACTGTCATGTTCAGGCAATGTATTTTGACAACACACAATCATTGAAAATGATCTATTCAGCTCTGAATTCAAAATTTTGATGATGAATTTTATGAATGTACCTTGTGTCTTTTCTGGCAAAACATGCACGAACACAAGAGGAAATATTTTCATTTAAATTCCATTGATATATATAAATATAGTGGTCCCTTGGTAATCCACTTGTCTGGGTGGTCCAGTCAAATTTTAGGCCAACTACAGTCCTCTCCCCTGACCCTGGTGATCTGGGATAATCTGGTCATGGTCCCGATCACCAGAGGAAACCTGAGAGAAATTGTACTCTGAGATGTGTGAAGCATGAAGATACAGCCTCTCTTAGTTTATCCCCTCTATAGTAGGAATGTGATCTCATGAGTGTTGCAGGTCCCTCTCTCTTTTATTTTGCCATTATACTGAAGTGATAAAATATCCTGTGGACCTTTAAGGAGGGAGTGTCAGCACTCATATGTGCTCTTCTGATGCCTGTGATTACTGGGAAGGGAAGAAGTCCTTGAGCTATAAAACACATCATGCATCAACTTTCTATGCATTACTGCAGCTCTAAGAATGCATAATTCACAGGTGCAATTACTGAAGACTGGTTTCATTACTACTGTAAACCCAAGATAAAGAGGCATCATGTGACAGTGTTAAAAATCCTGGAGGAGGAAGTGCAAGCCATTATGCTTCTGGATAATGCACCATCACACCCCAATGCCAGTAAGTTGTGTAGCCAAGATTGCAAAATTTGGTGTCATGCCTTCAAATCCCTTACAACTTCCCTCATCCAACCTACAGACCAAGGGGTTACATATACCTCCTTATTCAGTGTTGTAAATTATGTTTAAACGCTATATTGAGAAAATTGAACTAAATGGTTCTTCAGGTGTTTATGGTAAGTAAAAATTTGCTGCATTCTTGTCAGGTTCATCTGGTGTTGATCCTTTATTAACAAAATTGTTGCAGGTAAAAAATACTACCATATTTGCTCGCGTAATTTCCACCCCTGCGTATTTCGCGCACCCTAATTTTTAAAGGATGATTTTGGATTTATTTTTGCTCCGCGTATTTCACGCACCATCGTATTGTTCATTTACCAGTAATCTCACTACCTGCTTCACAAAGAAAATTTTAAATCCTAAATACCG
>JGI20166J26741_10751114_pt1 | contig 15197 bp, 8 predicted proteins | sample TergutCu122P5_FD_26741 | JGI IMG/M metagenome (IMG submission 26741)
GAAGGACAGTAAAACTTCGAAACATGTACCTATTTTGTATCAGTTGTAAATAAATAGTTGCCACTATTAAAGTTCCAACCCTCGTATGTAAAGTAACAAACAGATACTTATAAACAAACACACATGAGTTTTATCAAATTCTTATGATTCATAACACATACTCTAAGAACAATGCATGAAAAAGGGGCACTGAACTGGCCACTGTGTAAATGATGTTAATTACAATACCAGCAACAATGCTGCTACAAACAGTCGTAATATTACAGCAAATAAAAGTGTCCGAAGGAGAACTATTCCGTGTGTTTTGTGAGCCAATATGGCCTAGGCATCTTCAAAACGTGGTGTCACTACTGGGCAACATCCCCTAGAATTGAAGACTTCTCACTGTGATTGGTAGGTCTACATTCCACAGACTACACTGGATTCTTAGCCAGTATTCCATATGCTGGACCTCCCGCAAGGGCAACATTCTTGTGTGTGCAGTCAGTGGTACTGAAAATTAATATGGTGTTACCCTTGTCCATAGACCGAGATAATGTAGTCAGTACAGCAATTCACTACAGGCTGGATGGTCCAAGACTGAATCCCTGTGAGGGTGATATCTTTTGCACCCGTCCAGACTGGCCCTGGGGCCCACCCCAGCTTCCTGTACAATGGGTACCAGGTCTCTCTCCCAGGGGCTAAGTGGCCAGGGTGAGATCCTGACCACCCACCTCCACCTAGAGCCAAGGTTAAAGAAAGAGCACAGCTATACTTCTACTCCCCCTCTGGGCCTTCATGGCCTGTTCTGGGATGAACTTTTTTAATTGTATTTTACTTCACTGTACTTCACTTCACTTTACCCTTGTCCACTGCTAGGACCGCATGTTCAGAAATACCCTACAGTGCCCATTTTTTTACTCTCATCGTACTGTTTCTTTGCTTTTTGAAATGTTGATAGTTCTGATCACATTCCCTGCTCCCTCTTTCCTATATAAATGGTTCCCTTCTACCCTGATGATGGAGCCAGCACATGTTATAAAGTATCTATAACCATATACCAGATTACATGGTGTCACACAACATATACAATCTACATAAAAATGACAATTCCAAAAACTTTCTAGGTTCTTGAAAAATTAAAAAATCTTACATACATATACGTAATCAATGTACAGAACACATATTCCTGGAAATACTCCCCCCCCCCTCATGGCAATGAAATCCTCAGCTGGGAGTTCAAATACATGCAAACAACAGATTGACCAACAGATTGACCAACAGTCGCTGTGGGACTGTGTTCTACACACCACGGCAATCATTCCTTTTGTCTACCAACACAGGGTAATGAACTATCTGAAATTTAATACCAAGAACCCCAACAAGTCTTTACAAAATGACACAGGATTGTGCAAGCTTCACATGTGGAGATATACATCATGTGTTAAGAAATTCCTTGTCTCTACCAGTAGGATCACCACCAACACCATAAAAGTTCAACTGTGCCATTAAATCCTGTGATGAACCAGACATCTCCACAACCCATTTACAGCACACAGCATGTTTCAATATCATACTCCAAAACAATAAAGATTTGCATCCTATTCTTTCATTCTTTTATCACACATCCTTATTATCAACGTGCGAATAAGTGTGGGGGATATGTACAGTCAAACCGGAACTGTGACATGCTATTATTTAGACAGAGACCCACCTTCTCTGGTTTGGTGAGATCTAGAACTCCTCCATTGGCAAGGTCTTCCTGCCTAGCCTTTTTGAAGAGCTCTCCCGTGGGTGCACAAGGTGGTATGGCAGTATTGCTGTTGCCACCATATTGTGCCACCGACAGTTTGCGCTTTCCATGACACTCTGACAGCTTCTCCTCGGGCAGATCCAGGTACTTTAACAGCTTGATACTAAGGTCTTCTGTCAGGTATTCTGACACAATCCCGTGTGCGTATCTAAGGTATGACTCTGTTGTTATCAAACAGGACCAAGTTTTTTTATGAAACCCTTTGTGCTTTAACAGAGGCATATTTTAACTATACTGAAGCCATGGAAAGAGGTTCCATTAATGGTGGGGATGACATCACTTACAGCTTCAACCCTTCTGTCTACTGCTGTATTCTTATCTACATTAACCTGCCATATGTGTCACCAGCACAGATTCATATTATCATTATTCCTAAAATTCATTCAAACAAACCTGATGAGTGCAGCGAAACATACACACATATACAGCAGAGAGAAATGTAACAGCTTGAAGGAGATGTGAAGGTCATTTATCCATGGGATTTCTTTCCACAGGCTTTGTATAGCACACATTGCTGTCAAGACAGCACTGTGTTCTGACGAGCTAGTTTACCAATATTTCTGAGATATCAGGCCTTTCCACCTTCTGGGTAATGTAAATGAGAGAGAATCTACTCCTCACTTTTATGATATGAGGTGTGCTTATTAAGTTCCTGTAATGATTTTATTGCTAATACTTAAGGCTTAATCAAAAGGGGGTCACCTTCAAAGTAATCCTCCCAAGCAACCACACAATTACAAAAGTTACACTGCCACAGTTGCAACCTTTTATTTATTACCTCATCAATAATTCTACATAATAAGCCTGAATTACAATTTGACCCTGTGGGATGAATCTGATATGAACAATGTCCTGACATCAAGGAAAGTGAAAAGCACTGCCTTAAAATGTCTCAGACAATTTGCCTAAATCTAAGAACTGGGCCCCCTCTCAGAAACTTACACATTTTTATGATCAAACAAGATTCTGCACTTTTAACATTTTCATCAGATCTATGCACTTTCAGATGACCACTTCTGTCAGTATGTTCCACACTCCCATGACCCTCCTTTTAACTGTTTATGCCACTCAAAAACACTCGATCTCTTCACAGCTTCTGTGCCACATGCTTCTGAGAGCAATGCATACATTTCACTTGTACTCTTTCCTAATTTCAAACAAAAATTAATGTTAATAATTTGCTCTAAATTCATATTACTCATTTTCAGAGAGGAGATATTAACACATACTTCTTTTTTGTGTCACACATTAGACACAACTGATAAAACAGTGCTCAAACTCACAGTCAGCACAGACAGCAACATGCGCAGGCACGATTTCTATACGAAAAAGTCTACCTTAACAAAGTAAGTTGCACAATAAAATCATTTCGGGAACTTCAGTCACACTATGTAAGGGGAATTTTTGGAACCAAACAGTTTCCACAATTTAGGTAGGAAAATATTTTAAACAGGAACACCTTATGGGGTTCTACCAGGCAAGCATGATAAATTTATAGCTAACGAGTAGGTCTAATGTCAAAAATGTAAAATACAAGCATGTTCAGGGATTTTTTTTGTCCAGTTTTCTATTGGTAACTCAGTTTTGTCAGAATTTTAGACAAATTACACAAATAAAAGCCAATCATGTAATGATTTAGTTTTTCAAACCACACTAGCCTTACCAGCATCAGATGGTTCTGGTTTCCCACTCTTTACAAATGTTGCCGAGACTGCTCCAGCTGACACATGAATGCCCTTCTGCTTCAGTACTTCTGCTACTCTCTCTGTCTTTCGCTTAAGCCAACTCAGTGTCTTCTCTTCATTGTACTTGTATGCATTGAGATCTTCATCTCCTAAAATTAAAGAACACTACCTTTAGTGAATGGACCTGTCAAAGTAAACTGGCCTATGGCAGTACATGTGGAATATGTGGTGGTCAAAGTGGTAGTAGGGGAGGATTTCTTCAAGCACGCTGGTCTTCCATGCGAACCACCAATCCACCTACGTGCCATACAGATCCACTGCATATCAGATGCCGCAGTTCCACACAGACAGTCACGCTGCCACCACCACCACCACCACCAGTAGCCCGCCTAGTCAGACATCACCACAGCTAGTGCACACAGCAGTTTCACCAGCCAAACTTCAGGCACTAAATATATGGGGTGCTACTGCCAGAAAATGGGTGAAAATTATAATACAGTGGATTACAATGATCATATTTCAATGATAAAGCAAGGAAAAATCAGACTGCCTACACAATTACAATGGCTTCAACAACATAAACAAACGGTAGGCACATAACAACAAAGGCTATAGAATAAGAAAATCACAATATAATTATAAACACAGAAGTGCACATAACTGCTATGCCACAAGAACAAAATGACAACCAAATTGAGACTTGGAGCATATAAAGAATTTATGACACAAACAAACTCTGCAGTATACCTACACACAGCAGTTAAATAACCAGACAAGTGTAAAAGAGAGCCTAAAAGTGTGTGTATTACATACTTTAAAATTTATTATATACCTTTTAAATATCACAAATACATGAATAGCACTGGCAGGTAATCCATGTAAACTATTATATGATGACAATGATGATGGTTTCGTAAAAATCAGAACTCATTTGTTATTGGTGTATGACCAGTGTGGTAAGGGGCATCCGTTGGTGAATGAAGAATGTGTGCATTAAATCAACAGTGAAGTCGGTCTCTCCCAGAGCAGGTCATAAAAGTCTCCCATTCACACCCTGAAAAAACACAAGAAGGCACTTCCGAAGAACAAGTCTTACCCTTAGCTTTGTAATTACCCTCTTCAGGATGTTCTGCCCTTCCACAGTAATCCCTCCATCCAATCTCTCTTGGAGTTGTCCTTTACAACCGTTCCCAATGGCCCACACAGGACTCTGCCTCCTCTACCCCAATCCTGCCTCTGATTGGTTACTGCTGTCATACATGACCCATTTTCCCCCCACCCCTTCCATATACTCACCAAGCTTCCCAACTTGATTCACTTCTACCCTGAAGATGGAAGCAATGATGTTCCTCTGAAACAAAACTATCCTCCATACTACAAAGTGTCATAACCCACAAGACCACAATGTGAATTCTGTAAATATCTATCTAAATTCACTGTGATATCTACATAAACAACTATGAGTACTTACTGTATATCCTTCAGGCAAAGTCATAGTTCCATACCTTTTCTATCTGCAACTTGGTTCAGGTGTTTGAGGCTTATGGATCGAAGTAACCTCTCTGTCTCTGGAAACTCCTCATCCTTCAGCAACTGGTCCAAAGGCATTGCCTGGCTTGTCTGAAGAAGACAGAAAAAATGACACTAAATGAGGAAGAGGAGACATTGCATGGAAAAGCCCCACTCAAAGCCAGCAATTTTTTAAAAAGTAGATTTTATATAAGGAAAATCAAGACAGGAATATGGGCATGATATTCAGATGGATGTGAAAGTTATTCCCTTGGATGTTAGTCACCCAAGCAAGCAAGGACATACTGTGTCAAGGATGGCTCACAAAACTGTACTTACTAGTCAAAATTTTGTCTCATCTCCAAACTAATCAAGTGTCAAGTAAATATTCACAGACCACAGTTCAATAATTTAAAAATCACAATACATGCTAATTTTAAACTGCATTCAGGAGAAAACTTCAGCTTCAACACCATGCAACTAAACTCTGAAAGACTGAGGTACACATTAGATACAGGAAGTGGCACAGATGTTTTCTGGCACCCAGCACAAGTCATCACAATGGCTACCCCTAATAGAAAATATATATTTTAAAAAAAATCACAATTAGTTATTGACTTCCCCTTTATTTGGCTCAATAATTTAAAATTTTCTGAGCACAGAACATCAATACTTTTTCATTTAAAATATTCAATTTGCAACCCCTTGGACTCTACTACCAAGAGTAGCCGCACCACTAGCCTCCCACACCCTTAGACACACCCTTGGAAAGAAGTTATGAAAGCAAAAGGACAAGGGCAAGCTAGTAAAAGAGGAACACTAAGCACTTACATTCTATATTGCTTTCTTAATCTTTTTATGAAAATTCCATAAAGGTGCCTTTGGAAATGACATGATTACATTCAAGTCTCTATGCAGAGACCACATATTCAGACTGGGGTCATCAATGGTTTTCCACAGACCCTCCAGGCAAATGCTGGGGTAATATCTCATATAAATCCGTGACTTCATTCCATATCCCCTACAATTCATAATTCTCACTTGGTGCTATAAAATATAAGTTACTGACAGCGTCGTTAAACACACCATGTTGAAACTGATTGAAAAACGTGGCTGTGATCTTATCTCTACACTGCGGGCAATGAAAATTTGTGAACAGGTTCAAACATGACATGAAACATAGTCTTTCATACGCATTCTTGTGAAGAACTCATAATAAACTGTCAGTCTGTATTGCAACTGTGAAACTGTAGAAGAGATTGTGATGGAAATTGGTATTAGGAGTATGCATACCAAAAGTAGTCAGAATAATTTAAGTTTGGAGCACACTACCAATCATATAACACAACAAGTACTTGAATTACAAAACTGGCATGTCCTTGAAAATGCATCCACATTGTGAAATTCTATAATATGGCCTCTACTTTTCCCAACTGTCATCTCACATGCTGATAAACATTCTTGTTTTTTACTTCATTGTTGTATACTACTTGCACACAAATTTGACAGCCTACTTCCAAACAACTTAAGGCAATACATGGCACAATTTAAAATAAGATGATACAGCAACCATACAAGCTGCCATCCCTGTATGTCACTGACTTATATAAGCCATTGTGCAGCTACATATCCTGTTATGACATCAACGCATGCACACCCAGGCCTTACAAATTCCTGCACAAACAAGCATTTCTAAAACTTCCGAATTTGTTGTTAATTTGCATTTTGTGAGTAAAAAAAGTCAATATCCATCATAAACTTCTATGCAAATGAATTTCACATTTCAAATTTTATGATTTCTTAATTTCAGTAGGTCATAATTCAATAATACAAACACTTCGGCCTTACTTCACATAAGGCCCAAACTGATTTGTAACAAAAATGTAAAAAATGGCTCAGCATACAAAAGACATGGCATAAAATGTGGATCCTGTTATGACACAACTTACTGTTGGAACATATTTCAGTCAAAGGCAATGAACATTTGATTCTGTTCGGCATACCTGTAGTATAATTAGCTTTACAACTTTTTTTTTACCTACAACAAAGGAACATTATGGCCAGTGAGGTATGTATAATAGCAAAGAATGCATTTTAGAAATATGCGTACCCTGCACAACACGCCTAAACCATTCTACTTTTTATATGATTCATATCCATGCATTAAGGAGTATTTACACTTATGCGCTAAATAAATGCACACTGATAAAATATGCTTTCATCATATATTTATATTCTCCTACATGTTTCGGTCACTTCTGTGACCATCATCAGGGTGCTTTACATGAATACTGATAAAACATAGCAATTGCCCAAATTGCATAAGTAAAATCACTTAGTGTTACAGTGAATATTTCAAGCACTCCCTATGGTCACATAATGTTAGATTATGTTTTTGTCAAAAACAGATAAAATTTGTGCTGTTAAAAACAAATAACACTGGGCGCGTTTGTGTCATTTGTCAGTTGTATCCAGATGATATACACCCTGTTGGGTGAGTAAAGATGTGTGCTACATGTAGGGGAAATATATATGATAAAGTTTATTTTATGTTTGCATTTGTTGGTTACTACGTAAGTGTAAATTTTGCTACTCTTGTTTGTCCTTCTGTGCAACCAAATGTTCAGGTGTGCCAGTAGCACTCCTGTTTTGCATTCCTGGGTTCAGAACTTGGACAAGAAGCCAGCTGACTAGGATTCTTCATGGTTTTACTCAATAACTCCAGGAAACTTAGGTAATGCATTCTTCCTTCCACATCATTTGAAGTTCAATGTTAGCGAATCATCATTCTACTTCATTCAATATCATCTAAGATAATGATCACATCATTAAATAAACTACATGCCAATAAATATTAACCTTCTGACTACCTTAGGTACAGCTGGAATGCCACTAATTCCAACCCCCACCCCCATTTTCTGGCTATGATGCAGAATATTTTTCTCAAATTTGCTACACTCAATAACTTTGAAGTTCAGGGAGCAAGTTATTTTTAATAAATAACAGTATCCTGTATTTCATTGTGTGTGATTGACGATTAATTGTACTAGTTTGTAGGGCTTGGAAGAGTACATGCATGCACCTGACATTGGGGGTGAAATATGATTAGCACACAACATAAATCATGCAACTGTTTTCAAGAAGGCACAAAACTTTTGCAATTCAACTAAAATTCTCATCTGATTCTTAACTTTAGCTTATCTGTGCAAAAAAATTACAAGCCACAATGCTGTAACTCAGGTGACTAGGTACCAGCTTCTCGATAAATGAGGTCTGGGTTCAACCATACAGATAATCTGTGGTGTATAAAATGGTGCAAGTTTTTCACACACCACTGTGGTTTCCCCAACAGTCATCATTCAATCAGTGCTGTTTGTCAGGCATACAATGGGAATGAACAAGGAACCAGCACAACAACACCAGCTGATATTCTGACAGAGCCTATTTCTGATTCTGTATTTTGCCAGTCTCAAACCAATGTCATACACTACAAACTATTCACACCAGGCACACTACCACATCCCCAACAAAGGACACAAATCCACATATAAATACAACTGAATGAGAAAAAATGTATAGCCATACAGTAACTTATACTACCACCAGAGGATAACATCAAGAAAATTAGCCCTTATGATCATTAAATCACAACAAACACTGGACCACTCAACATCTACAGTTCCCGGTGAACCAAAACAATAAAAAAGAACATCTGTGATGGCAGCTTCTCATAATGTAGATGAAAAACAAAATGCAAAATGTGGTTAAGTCAACAACTCAACAGAAACTTAAAGTGCTTTATCTATGGCATGGAGTTCACACAACCCATTTTAATACAATGAAATTAATTTGAACCATAAATGTAATAATGACAACCTAAATTGACTACTTTTAAAGTATTCTACAATACAACAGATATTTCAACCAATAATGGTGTGATGTAGGGAATATTAACTAGTAAAAGAAATTTCATGATATATCATTGTGTATGTCTGAAACATATAGTAATCAAGTATACTGCCATTTGGTTGTAAGGGATGAGGAAAAGTGAAAATTCCAAATCAGGTTAGTATACAGTTTCATGGTTCTGAACAGCTAATGAAGATGATTCATACTGCGGTCTTCTTAGTGTGCACTTCCCAAAAGCAAAGATAAAACTGTTCCTTTGCACTGCATAAATGCCTATGGGGAATTGAAGTTTTGGCTTCACTTATTCTCGACCTTGGCCCAAGATGCAGGCAAATGGTCACCTTCACACCCCAACCCTTTACCCACACAGAAGGCACCCATTAGCCTCTGAATATGAGGTTGGGCAGGCTCCAAAGCTGATATGGACACTTCAAAGAAGAACAAACCTCTTACTCCTGCGGAACATCAAACCACAATTCCTCAGTTGTCTGGGCCACAGCCCAGTCACTATACCGACTACACCATCCCGGCTCTCTCGGCATTTGCTGAACATTATAAACTGATTAAGCATAATTAGAATATGGCACTTACGTCAGACACACGTATCTGGGCTCCTTTTTCTTGAAACTGGAGGACATTAAGGGTATAAGCTTGGGGGCCATCTGGAACTTTGGTAATGTTATAGGGCTCCCATGATTTTGATATGTGGCACAAATGGCCTGCTTTAAAATGGTCTAGGTGCATCGGGACTGTGAGGTCCCGGACCCAAGTACAATCTAATCTAATCTAATCTAATCTAATCTAATCTATGGCACTTACAAACTGATAAGAAAATGCTACATTAAATTACAAAACATGCGTTATACTCTGACAGAAAATGTTCTTCACAAATATCATACATAATCACTGATAATTGTTTTTTGAAACTAGTCAACCACAGTCTGGGCAAATTTTATAACAGGGCACTTCAAAACATTTTATTCACATTAATGGAGCCTCACACAAAAAAAATGAGAAACACTTTCTGGTTAAAACACCATGAAGTTTGGGAGGCAGTTACAGATATTTTGGAGGAACATAACGCCTTTATCTGAAAAAATGGCATTACACTGAAGTTGGACTCACCATGTTCCCTACAAGATCTGGTAACTACCTAACAGGCTATGTGTTCCATAAATAAGAACACCATGACATGCAACTACACCACTGTGAAAACTTCATATCTTATGGTGATTCACAGATAATTTCACACATTTTCACTTTGTGCAAAAATGATTTTGGTAGTTAGACTGTTCATTGTTGGCAATAAGCAAGCTATTTAATAATGAAACACTTGCTGAACAACAGTTTTCAAAAAGAAAAAAGACAATTTACAGTACATGCTTCTAAAATCCTATGCAATGTGACAAGCTATCTTGGCACCCAGGATATATTCATCCCCACCCTAATCCAAACTTGCAACAGTATCATACCAACAGAAAGTCATTAACTCAATGGTGTAATAATTTTCTTTAATAGCGAGCAAGTTAAGTCATGCCAATGACAATACTAGACTGGTGGAAAGGGAGGATAGCTAATGACATTATATCATATGCAAGGCAACCTAAAGGACTGGCATAATGGAAGAAATTCTAATACACAGTTAAATTCTTTAAAAAACATATTAAAAGCTAGTACATAGTACCAAAAATTGCTGACAGTTAACCATTTAATGCCCAGTGGTATGTATCACATGCTTTAACACTCAAAAACTCTGCAACGTGCCCATTGAGGGCACTTACGCTTTGTACAATTCGCGGAACAAACAGCAATTATTTCTCTATATAACATCCATCAGCTGATCTTTGTTAACGGAGATGCAGTAAGGCATGGTAGGATTTAAATCTATAAATATTACTTACATGAACTTCAGGCCGGAAGGGATTAAGCAGTAAAATTTTAATGTGGTATGCTAATAAAACTGCATAAAAACAGTAAAGCAATGACTCAAACCATACGACCATCAAAAAATGCTAACATTCTAATTTCTATGAAAATATGTACAGAAAACAATTAAAACTAGCTAATTATGGTAAAATTTGATAAATATTTTATATGCAAAACTGACATACAATATTTCACATAAATGTTGTAAGTAAAATTAGATGAGCCAAAAAGAAATATTCTTAAAACAGTTTCTTCTTTGTTTAAATTATAGCAAACATACCTTTCTCAGATAAGGAAGAGCAAGAAAGATGGGATCAATTGGTGTTGATAGGTGCATCTTTCCATCTGATTTCACTGATTCTTCGATAAACCAAGATCTGATAAGAAATGTAAAATATCAGTGCACTAATTATACATTTAACGTAGTATTTAACACTTCTTTCATGACCCAAACTAGGCAACAAATCGTATCAATAGCTCACCTTCTGTTTTCTGAAAATGTAAGAACTTCTTGAACGATTCCATCTCCTGGACTAAACAAGAACATGGCTGTTGCTCCTGATTGTGGATGCCTCAGCTGCACTATGTCAGGGGTTCCTGTGCCAGCAAACCCTTCAGGAACTTCCAGAGCTTCACCTGAATCAAAGTGGAATGCATCAACACAACGTATACAAGCACAACAAGACGGGCTTCAAATTGGCCTCAGGGCTATTGAACCAAACAAAGGTTTACACTCCTTAAACTATTACATGGATTAATTTATTTTGTTACACATGCGTTCGACAAAAAAAGAATGAAAGTATAATACATTGGATAATTTACTGCATTATGCCAGGAATGATCAAAAAAATTTATTTAAAATAAAGTCTTTGACATTGACAATGAACCTATCGCATACGGACGCTCTTCCGACCACAGTAGACAAGTGCTATTCACTCACCTTTCAGCAAAAATACCCATGTGTTTGAAGATTGCTGAGGATTTGACGTTTTCACACATTTCTTTGGGGACGCTTTTATCCTCGGCATAATGAAAACAATGCATAAAATACGTATATTTGGTACGCAAATCTTAACCGACAGCCATCAGTCCGCACCTCGTATGTGAGCTGCTGCCCGGGTGCAATGTTGCCAACTTGGCATAGAAAACCCCAACATATTTTTACATCACCCATTCTTTTATGTTTACATTTGACGCCAGGGCGATGTTGTCTCCGTAACACCTTTCAAGGCACGTAATTAAACATCCGTATTGAAAAACGTGTGCTGATAACTGATCACACACTTTAAAGTTTAATGTCGAAAAATAGGCTAGGCATTGGCATAAATGGTATTTTATTCTATGCTATCAGCCCCTTACCACAAAACAATACGAGACCACGTCGTTACATTGAAAACTGCCCTGCGCTGGCTCTCAAGTTTCAACTAGTGCTCATTCCACCATTCATCCATCTCATACATACAAGTTAACTTCGAGAACTGGCATGAAAATATCATTCAACTGACACCTACCCGAACAAAATTCTTATTGTACATCGAAGTTTCAAATATTATTTAATGTCAATATCGAAAAAGATATTGAAGAAACTCGAAATATAAGAGATAGGTGAGGAAGTAATCAGATCTTTTTCAATGTTCTGTCCCACCGTTATACTGGAGGAACTAAGTTAAAACCACGAAACCGCCGGCCACTACAGAACGCGTCCCACCCGAGATTCGAAACGGAACAACCGTAGTGCAAGCCGTATGTATTATGGATACTACATTTTCCTGCATTTTAGGAAATGATGCTTATTGAAGGAGATACAAATTTTAAAAATAAATGCATCCAATGCGAATTCAGTTACGTGCGTGCGGTCGAATGGCCGTCATTACATACGTACGCCAATGTTATCTCCTTAGCATCCTAGTATTTCAAAGTCCTACACAACTTGTTTGGTTCTACGGCAAACCAACGTATTGAAAAGTAGTCAACTTTTGGCTGGCTTCATACCACACTCCAATATATACATTACAATGGTCACAAACAATCTCCTGATGAGTCGATCTTTGCAGCAGTGTTTGGCCCACGAGTATGTGGAGTCTCTAAATGAACATGGCTCCGTCCTAATGCGTGTGCCAATGTTAGCCCTATTTCTGCGATATTTATTTATTCGTATCTTTTTTTGCCTACTCGTGCGAGTTGTGGGCTTGCCAACGTCACTCAGATTCATAAACTATTACCAGTTAACAAAAACCCCGTTAAAAATGAGACTGGCATTTGAGCCGACAGACCTCACGAGCACGGGCGGATCCAGATTTTGTGGGGCCTGAAGCTTTACAATTTTTTGGGCCCTCTTTAAGAAAAAGAATACAAAATTAGGAATGAAAATGAACGTTTATGCAGAATGGGAAAAGGAATCACACTAATTACAAATTTAAAAAAGCTGAAACCACAAACATCACAAAATCAAGAAAAATAGCATAATGTTTTTATTAACTAAATGCCTCACACACCACTGTAACACTTTTTTTCTAACATTTTTTTTGGCTACATACTCTTTGATCGCCTTTTTATATGTCAACGATTTTGAAGTAACATTTTCTATAGGGAGAACATAAAAATAGTTCAGTCTTTCCTCTAACATAGCTGATCAAAATTTTTTTTTATTGTTATTCATATGTTAGAAAAGTTTCTTTTAGCTGTACAACTCGTTATTGGAAATGTCACATAAACTTTTTGGATTGCTGTCAAATCTGGGAAAACCTCTATCAATTTTCACATATGAGCTATAAGATTTCAGAGCATTTTAGGGCATTGTTTGGGCTCCTCCCAGGTCCTTGGAATGGACCTGTGCAAGAATGCTTTCAAGTGAAGAGCCCTGAAGCTTCAGCTTCATCAAGTCCATGGTAAATCTGCCCCTGCTCACAGAGTCATCATTTTGGTGTTAGCCTACGTATGCAAACGTCACCATTCCCTTCCATCCATGCACCTCGTCACGAATTGCCTGTGATTAGTATTTATAATTAAGCAAACCCACTGATTCGTAATTGTTGATTTCACTACTATCATTCAAGTGTATATGAGCCTCGAATCTCACAAATCTTAACAGGTGCTGCTAGTGACAGTGAACTCTTCCACCATTCAAATTAGCAATAATGTAAATTCTAGTTGTTTAATATTTGTTAACTATAAACGTCATTTCAAATGACAAAGTTTCTTACATGAAATGTCAGATACAAATACTCGTCAGAAATGACCTAACTAACTTGATCTACCACTAACTAAAACTGTGGTTTGATTTATGACACTGGCCTGTCTGTATTTGAATCTGGAATTGTACCTCTGCAAGCTGTATTGTAATGGGTATGTCTTATATCTGTTTATTAGACTGAACCACAGCTCCATTCAATGCAATGATAGAAAGATCTTTCCACTTAATAATGTAGACACTATTAAAAGTTCATCGATGAAATGTAACAACAGATCATACGGTGTTCAAAACAAACATACACCCAGAAGTGGTACAAGGTTCTGACGACGTTGCTAAAGCTTCAATCTTCTGGAATATGATGTCCTAGAAGACTCGAAGCTTCAACGTATACAAGCCCTATTTTATTTCAAACACAGCAGAATCCTCGATACATTCATAAGCCGGAAATGGAAAAAGGGCTGTATACAAGACCACGGACTGACCACCTACAGACCTTACGATGAATAGAGTCATAATGTCCTTCAAACTTTTAGACGAAGGAAACTGCATGTTGTATGCACACCAAACAGGATACAGACATTAAAATTTATGGACTATTCAGTTACCACCATGTTCAAATGCAGCGGCAACTTATAAACCAGTCCGATCCTTTTATCTTGTCATCACCGTAGATTCCAGTTTTCCTCACTCTACTTCAGATCAATAATAAATGCCTTACACGGCAGCAGAAACAGATGGCTTCGTGCTGCTGTCTTCAAATGTCGTTAGTCTCCAGCATGGAAAGAAGACGCAAAACTGAACAAGCCGAAATTTTCACGCCCCATGTAGTTGCAAGGTGACCTATCCTACAAGGCGTCACCGCTGTCAGTGGTGTGGCTAAGTCTTTTGCCACCCCGGACAAGGAATTACGGTGGCCGTCCCTAACAGGTAATATGAATTTAAAATGTCACATTTATTGATATTTTTTTATTTGGCCCCAAAATTTAACATTTTCTGAGTGCAAAGAGTCAGCATTTTTAAATTCAGAATTTCATTTTGTCTAAGGATCCCACTTTTTAAAAAAGTTTTCAACCCATTACACAATGAAAAAAACAGAGTAGTTTATTAATATTACATTGAGATACTCCAGATAACAAAACTGTTACAAGGATGATAACAACAACAACAACAACAACAACAACAA
>JGI20166J26741_10752225_pt1 | contig 15197 bp, 7 predicted proteins | sample TergutCu122P5_FD_26741 | JGI IMG/M metagenome (IMG submission 26741)
TTACATGCCGCAAATCTACGACATGGGACCGACGGCTTTACTTCCCCTCCGAAGGAAGGCGTGCTGAGGATTCTTTTCGCCCTTAAAAATCCGACGGCTTTGGCCGGGTTTGAACCCACGAACTTGGGTACTAAAGGCCAGCACGCTACCCCTAGACCACTGAAGCCGCTATATATATATATATATATATATATATACACACACACATATATATATATACATACACACACACACACACACACACACACACACACACACACATGCACACACACACAAAACAGGTGTTTGTAAACTGAAAGACATTGTGTAACAAGAATTATTCTGTACTGTATCTTGGTAGCAGTACATTAGGTAAGGATTATATGTCCTGCCGATTCCCCTATAATGTGTGGCACAGTACTCATTCTATATTATGAAATTCTCTCACTAAAAACAAATCTAAGTTTCACATTTGTTGTTCAGCATTACCAACAATATGCTGAGAAAGAGTACTTCATTGCCATTATATCAAGCACAAATTCCACATGAATGGACCTCAGATCAAACTAAGCCTCCACAGTTGGAAAGCAGCATATAATTGGGCCCAGAATTTTGAGACTTAGTGATGCAAAAATAACTTGCAAGAGACTTCTGATGGATCACGAACTCCAGAAATTATAAAGCAAACTTGATGGCTTAACAAATTTAAGTATGCATATAAAAGGTAAAATATATAATATAAATTGTATCTGAATTTTACCACAGTGTCTTTTCTTACTTATGCTGGAGATCTGTTGTGATTTTCTGAGTGATGAGTGGCTACCGATACAGTTGGGGTTACAATACCAGTATGATTTATAATTCTGGTTCATGGACAAAATATTTTACAACCACTGCTCTGAGCTATGGCATCACATTGAAATTTTTATAAAACACATGAAGAAATGTGTTTCTCAGAAGTTAAAATCAGCAAAGAAGTTCTTCTTATATTTCTGAGAGTAATATTTAACTAAAACAGGCAACCAAACTGGAAAGCAAGAAACAAAGGCCATGCCACTATATTTATCTTCCCTGAAAGTTTTAATCAGAAGCTCCAGAGTATTAGAATCATTCGAGATTAGGTCTGGAGTCTGTTGCAAGCAAGAAACAAGTGATCTGTACTGTGGTGGGAACAAGGAACTTAATTTTTCCTTTGAATAGCATTCCACTAATTTAATAAATTCTTTTATTAGGGACTGTATGATGGAACATCCTTTTTTATGTATCAAGAAGGTAGTAAATGTCATAATTGTAGCTTGAAATATTAATGGTGATCGACGGCAGACATTGAGAAAGAAGATAATGTCTGGAGAAGCAAAAATGTTGGCAACATTTTGTTGATATTGGCCATCATGGACAGCATGGCACTTGACTATCAGATTTAGGAGCAGTTGCTGGAGATATAATTTCCATTGAATGGTTAACTGTTCATGTAGATGTAGTGGCAATGAAAGTGTATCTGCAAAGACAAAAAAGTCTGTTTATATACAGCTCGTGCAATAGCAATTTGTCATAAACCACTGACACACAATTTTACAGGAGACAGAAAAAACTTGACTGATTCTCAGTACACTAACACTTAAGCATGTTATGTTTTCACAGAAATATAAGGACTAGCAAGTTTTTTATGAACACAACATTTTGACAGGTGTGTTTGTAACCCAACTGTCTAGTAATTCAGTTTGAAGAATTGTGTGATTGTGTGGGTTACAACAATTTGCCATTTCATTAGTGATAAACACAACAGGTACAGCAGGTGAATTCTTCAATCTTCTTGGAGTAAAGATCTCATTTAAACTGTGGTAGAAACTTGAAATCAGACAAGTAGAGGGTAGATTACCAATTTTATTTTCAAATTTCAGACCTAAATTCTTGTATTAGGACATTTAGTAACAGAAAACCTTGATGACAACTGAATATACTATATTAGAAAATGGAATGCCTGTGGACCAACCTCTGCCATGCATCCTTTGAACTGCTGCCCTTGCTCCTCCACTGTACTTCTGTAGTGGTAACCACATATCAGAAAACATGTTTGAGAGGTTAGCACGCCTGCTTTTTGTTTGGGGAAAACCTTGGGTCCAATTCTTGGTCTGGAGACAAGCTATCCAGACCAAGGTTGTTGTAGAACTTAAGTTTAGGCTTGTTTATTTGTGGACACATTTCAGTAACTGGGTCTACTCCTGTCCTCAGTTGAAAGGATGGGGAGATATTGTACCTATACACATGGATCCAACAATAAGGGCTGCTGTCAGTCACCAGAATTCCTGTGTCAGTTTACTGTCTCTGTTCTCTTCTGTTTTGAATATGAGATGACTGACAACATCCAGAAATTAAATAATCCCAAGAGTTACACAGCCTGCAAGGATCTTTTAGAACAGACTTATATTACAGGGCATAGAATATGGCATCTGCTGAGACATTGATTACAGAACTTCACACTTGCACTGAAAGAAATTACTTCTTTGCAAACTGGCTCATGCAGTAAGGCTTCTTGACATGCATCTGAGAGGTTCTTCGTTTGGGTCTCAGCTGGGACACCAACTTCAGTGACAGGCTTTTCTTGAGAATTCTGTTCTTTTGGGATATGAAGTCATATCAGTGGGTGATCAGATCCGAACGTTTCAAAGAAACATAGTTTCATCTTTGTGGCTTGGTCCTTGAAGATGACATTAGGTTGCCTTGAAATGTTGGGACCCATTTAGCTGACATGGCCCAATATTCCTGAAGAACAGAATCCTCTGCAACACTGCTGCAAAAACCTCATAACTTGCAGGTTTTCCTTGATTGTACTCAGCAGTTTGAGGTGAATGCCAGGATAGCAGATTGACATATGGCATGACCAGTGCCTGTCACATCCTTTCCTATCTATCATTCACTAATAATCCTATCATTCAAAGCTATATAGTCTCAGATAGTGACTGTTGTGAACACAAAAAGAGAGAGAGAGAGAGAGAGAGAGAGAGGAACAATAAGACAGGCTGGCACTGCCATGTTCCATAGTCTGTCAATTGAGGAACATTTTTTGATCCATTAATCTTCATGTTTATACCTTACATTATAGTGTACCAGTTTTTTTTATCTTCCTACAATAATGCAGAATGATGAAATGAACATATCCTTACCTGTTCTGCACCAGACTGCAAAGAGAAAGTTCTCTTTCAGTGCTGTTTCTTCTATGCTTTCATTTGCTGCTGAATTCAGTATTACAGTAACCAGTGTTGATATGTATTCATTAGTCTCTTTGTGTCGAACATTAGCATCTTGAAGAACATAATATCCAAGCTGAATAAGTGAGTTAATGTTTAAAGACTTCAGGACTGTACAGTTCATATTCAGCACTTCCACAATGCTAGGAATGGCATCAGTAAGATGTAAACCGTTGTGCTGTTCCAGACACCTCACCATTTTTCGTAGATTTGACTGCAACACATATGAGTTTGGTGCAAATGGAAGCATGAGATTTACCAATTTAATATCAGGGTATTTATTTTATCAAACAAATATTGTCACTGCCCGTCATCTCACTTATCATATTAATATGGCCAGTGAACCAACCACCCACGTGTGGTGGAAGTGACAAAAAAGGTGTATGTCACATAAAATACAGACCTAGTATATAAATAAAGTTTAGTTCATATCTCACAGTATATACAACATTTCTCCATTCAAAGACTTACTGATTAATGCTGTTTTGAGAAAAACCCATTTATTTTTAGTGTTTTGCAGAAGAACTAATTGTACTCTATGGGACAAATGCAGAATTTTTAATGTTATGGCAGGTGGCACATATAGTTACCACTGTACTCTGAAGTGGTAACTCTACAATGTTGATGGTAATAAGACACTCTGGCTTCAAAAATTACTGGTATGGTGTATTCCATTTCTCATTTGGTTTCTGTGTCATGTGACTTACCACATCTTCTTGCTCCTTTTCCATTGTCTATGATTCAAACATAGGCATAACAGTGTTAGAAATGTCCATCTTGATAACCTGAAATAAATAATTAAGAACCACGGATTTAAGCAATCGTGATTTGGCTTGTAGTTTTCAACTGCTTTACTTGAGATTATTATAATTATGAAATCACGAAAGATGAGATGGGTGGGACATATGACATACAGTGTTTAGGTTAGAAGTCTTGAAGGAAAGATAACACCACTTGGATCATGCAGGCCTAGGTGTGAGCATTATATTAAAATAGTTCTTATGGAAGTTTGGTGGGAGGATGTGGCATATGGTAGGGACCAATGGCAGACTTAGGCACAGGCAGTGAACTCCCAGATTTCATAAAAAGGCATGGAATTTATTCTTGACTAGACAAGCCACTGCTGGTATCATAAGGACTCTCCTCCATGAAGTTAGTAACTTATGTCATAATGACATCAGTTTTGATGTCATGCTGTTTTTTTGAAAGCTTACCTATTTCACCTTGTCACTTGAGTAAACATTCCCAAGTCCACACTTACCACAGACACATCTAATACAGCATGTAAGGAAATTTGTTTTGAAATTTTATACAGCTCATTTGTCAATAATTTTTTCAACCTCTGCAGACTGAGCGTATTTGTATCAAAAGTAGGCTGGAGCAGTGTAAAAATACTTCTCTCTACATGACATTATTAAACAATTAATGTGCAGTGGGTAGGGATGGCTACAGATAAGCCACTGCTTTCAGATAAAAGGTAAATGTAAGGGTCACCCTAGAACAGGCCTTGAAGGCCCAGAGGGAAAGAAGAAGTATAGCACCACTCTTTCTTCAACTTAGGCACTAGATTGAGGGGGGGGTGGTCAATGCCACACCTTGGTGGTACCCATCGAATAGAACGCTAGGTGGGCCTTGGGGGGCCAGTCTGGATGGGTGCAGAAAATCTTTCCTCCACCAAGATTCCTTCCCCAGAATGTCCAACCCCTAGCCAGTCGCTATACTGACTATGCTATTCCAGCCCACTGCTTTCAGATAAACTGAAGAAAATTATATAGAATTGCTTGCATGGTTATTGTGTCCAATTTATGAAATTATCGGGAGGACATTTGCCAAAAAGACAAAGGATGAAGCAGCAGCTGATGGAACCATAGTCAGTCACATATTGAATAGAGGACCACAGCCAGCACTGCTACCAATAGGTATGAGACAAATCTTCCCTCACACTGCACATGTTCATTTTAAAGAACCATCCATCACTGTGCATCGTCTCATGGCTCACATCAGGGCACATCTGTGTGAACAGCAAACTGTCCAGTATGAAGCCTTGCCTTGGTCTTGTAGATGCCAGCAATATGCTACAATAACGTGATGTAGTTCAACGAGAGGGGCATGCAATGTACACCGCTATTCAAGTGGCATCTCATCAACCTCTCCAGCACCATGAAACAGATCCAGACCATGATCCATTCCAGTTGGAAGTCCTACAGGCCACCTTAACTGGTAGACCACAATTCTCATTCCTTATACATAAGTAAATTGCTGACTGTTTGTTCCAACTAAGTCATAACCACATAAAAATTATAACTTTTGAAATAAATATCATAGCTAGATCATACTTATCCATCTGTAAGTTTCATCTCAAATACAATTTTAACATGCCTGTGATGACCTACTGGGAATCAAAGTTAAAAGAAAGATGATGGGCAAATCTTATATTTGTTCATATACAAATAACTGACCAATTACATGAAGCAGCATCCATTTTTGGAAATAAACAGTTACTGAGTCATGGTATTTCCCATATTTTATGCAAGCTGAAGAATCATAACTAACAGCCCATCATTGGTCCATATGCCATCATAACCTCCTCTTTCTTTAAGTTGCATGTCAGCCTACAGTAACCTATATTTATGTGATGCCCAAATCAGACTTTATCTGGTGTCTCAGAAAGAGCCCTTAGTACCAAAATCTCGTCTGTATAAAAAGAGGCTGGTTTCATATCCAGTTTTATCACAATAACAAGAGACATTTAGCTTATTCAGATTTTAGAACAGTTCCAGTGGCCTGAATACATATTTTATACGAGCATGACCAAGCCTGGTTTTTCCTCTCAACACAACATTGCAACAGTAGATTATCACAGTCAACTGGGTAGAAATTGCAGGTGACAGGTTTCAATTTGCTGTAAATGCATGAGGCTGTTGTCCATTTATGTATGACACAGTGCAAAAATAAAATATGTTATCATACTGTATAATCATTCAGAGAAGCAGAGAGCTAAAACCATGCATTGTGGTTAGTACATGACTAAACACATAATTAATATTCTGTAAAATGGGAAATGAAATATGATACAGCTAGATTTGGATTAAGTATTCAAAAATGTCCAGCACCATTTGGGGTACTAATCCTCATAGGGCTTGCATATTGATAAATCAACAGAAAAAACACAGCATTTGTATCACAAAGTTTGTTGGGGGTCATGATGAAGATGTTCACTGATGCTGTGAAGACTGAGGTGACTGTCAGAATGTTACAGTAAGTTGAAACTTATGGTTCAAAATGAAAGTACTGTAAGTAATCCAATATTCTGACAAAACAAGTAGGGATACATTAACTGCTTAAAGTGTAATGCACCTTGCCATGTAATAGTGTGATGCCAATGCCAAACTTTTGGATCAATGGAATGTTATGTGCGTTTCAACTTGAAGTACAAATCTCAATATAATAGTGTTCTAATTGAAGGATTAATTATATTAACTTTCATTTTACTTTGCTAACACTACACCCCTTCATTTCCCAAATATTAAAGTGTTATACCAGTATCAGTCCCACCCACAGTATTGAAAAGGCAGAAATGGCAAAAAATGAAATACATAGTTACATTACAGTGAGGAATGTAACGTTAGGAAGAAAAGCAGTATTGCACATGAAACATTCATCTGACAAAGGAGTTAGTCGCGTATTCTGCTGCGCGCGTATGGAACCTCTGCTCTTAGTACAACATCGTGGAATAAACAAATAACAAATCTAATCGAAAAACTGCAGATAATGTTAAGGTTAATTGAAAATACCGTTCATTCGAGAAGAGAGCTTCAAAGGCTCAAGCATTCTTACTACACCATAACACCATTTTGGCAGGGCCTTCGAAATATGACCACTGTACAGACGTCACACCACAATGCGCTTGATTCATCGGAATGTTTTCTCACGTGCTGTTTTGGTTGTATTCTGCATGTATAATCCACAGATTATATGTGGTTGTATTGGACGCCAACAGATGGCATGCAAGTGCAGGAAGTTGCATAGCGTGCGACATGACGGTGAACAGTGCGCGCTGCGAATTCGTAATTATTTACAGGCTGAAATATAATTTCTTGATTAAACAGCATGCTGAACGCCTCACAGACGTTTGTGTCTGTGGGTCAAAGATCGAAGTTCTGGTTACTGGAAAACTTGCTGATTTCGTCACAAGGATGTGAGGTGCAGTCACAGGTGCAGTGGAAGTAGCGGTACGATCAGCTGTTTCCGATAAGTACAGCAAGCTGTTACATGTGGCCATCGTCACTGGTTAGTACGGAAAGAGGTCGAGCGAAGTTAATGTTAGTGAAGGGGTGGAAACGTGTATGATATATTATTTAAATTTTACACATTAATTGCTGTTGGAATATGGAGTAAGCATATCAATATTATTGCAATTATGTCAGATCAAGAACCGACTATTTTTCACGTTGAAACCACGTGCTACAATCTGCACTTTGGTGTTACGGATAAATTACTTGTTTGTTTCAGAAGAGGGATTTACACCCATCGCGTAATTATTACAAAGATTAAAAGCAGATGCATGTTCTTTCACACGAAATGCTTTGTAAATGATGCCTTGAAGGCATAACCCTCGTGCAGTCAGTGAAGAAATTCCTTGGCGCGTATGGAATATGGAATACCCGTTTTCACAAAGGCCACCACAACAAGATCATGTTATGAGCCAACTGAATCCAGTGGATTCTTCTAACTAAAATTTTTCATGGTTGTCTGATATTGTCAGTTCCATGTGATTTAATAGGTTACTGAAGTAATTTTCCTACCTGCTTGAAAAATCTTAAGAATGTGCCAGTAGACCACCATTTTTACAGTTTTACAGATATGGGCCCAGTTGAGTTCAAGACTATGTTGGTTCATGTTCCAAAACTGTATACTTCCACAAAGTATTATATATACTTTTTAAATATCAATATACAAGGAACTACTTGTTATTCTTAATTTGGATTTTGTGGTCACAGATGGGGAATGTAAATTTGGTGTCATTTCAGTGGTTGTGAAATTAACCCTTCCATGCCACATATTTTCAATGACACTGCAGTTCCCCCCCCCCCTTTCTTTGTGGGTTATGAGGCAAAATAATGAGCTCTTATTGGGTCCTGTTTATTGCAGCAGTAGTTCAATTAAAAAATAAACTTTTTTGCTGTGATTCCACATGACCCAGGTAGTTTACCTTTGTAAATGCATTGCAGGGTGTGTGTTCCACACGTAAAGTTTAATTTATGGTGTGTACAAAAGCATAAATTACTGTCTGGAGGTTTACTAAAGGGGGAACAAGATTTTCCTGTGCATGGTGTGTTTCCCATAATGGGAGGTGCAATTGGAAGTGATGGTCTTCTTTTTCTTTTTTTCCCCCTTTTTCTTGTTCTTTTTCTGCTCTTTCTCCTTCATTGTCATCTTCTTCTCCCTGCTTTTCCCTCTCCCTCACACTTCTTCTAATGACTGAGCCTTTGCAGTCCTTATCCTTTTCCTATCGCAGTGAGTCTTTCGCCTTGAGGTATAAAATTCCTATGAATCTGATGTTCTGTTCTTCTGTTGAGGTACTGGTATTTGTGTTATTATTGATTTTATGATTGCACTTCAATACAATCAATTCCTTTCCTTGTATTCCTGGTCTGGGCTTGCAAAGTATGTATATTGAGCTATGTTCCTGAAAAAGTATTTTACCTGTGGTTTATGGTCTTTGTTGTTTATTTTGTTTTAGATGTGTATACCTCAGCCCTCTTTATTAAGGTCTAGACTGTCATAATTTTGCAAAATTTGTGCTTCAATCTTTTGTATACAAATGTGAACTTCAGGACAGCATTGAGCAAGGGAATAAAATAATTTGTGTTGTATTCATGTTCGAGGTTCATGGAATTAAGTAAATTGAGAATTCATATTTTATTTTGTTATAGATAAATACTGTGTTTGTCTACCTTAATGAATCCAGATTTAATGCTTGTTATTAACTCTCTCCATTTGGAAGTTTCCTTAGAAACTGATAGCTGTTTCAGCATATATATAAGGAGCTGGACAAGTTGCATGTAGTTATTTGTATATTATTTAATTATGATATCCATACCTAAGAATAATACAGTTAAAATTTTGATCATAGTGAGTGCTAATTTGTAAAGGATATTGAAGGAAGCTGTTGTGACAAAATTGCCGTGGATTGTGGGCGGGGGGATTGAGCTGAGGTAAACCACAAAAACCCGTCAATGCCCTGGCCAGTATTGGAACTAGGTACCTCTAGAATACAAGGCATATGTATCACCACTTGAGCCAACGTGCTCAGTGCCAGTTTTTATTTTAAGAAATTGGCTACAATGGTGTTGTCATGTTGTTAGTTCTGTTGTGATCCACATAGGCCTGATGGCTAACTGGTTCTGAATATTGTGACCAGGAGGTATTCTTGCTGCTGCCATAGTCAGTCTAATGCAGATTGAAGCTTGTCCAGTGGCAATATGAAGAGCAGCAGTAAAGGTGCCTCCAGGTGATGTTCTGCAGCTGCCCCTAAAAACAACATACATGGAAATCAATCATGGTGAGTATTTTCATACTCTATTAACACACTGTTAGTATTTGTATTATGGTTTTCATAGTTAAGTGTGCCAACTTTTGTCATCAGTCTTAATGTCTGGAATGTTTCCAGATTCAACCTTTTAACAGCAGGATGTCATGTAACAATTTCTTGAGGACTGATTTTGAAACTGAGAAGATGATAAGAGATGACAGTTTATTTAGCTGCACATAATTGAATAATGAAATTTAAGGTGCTAACGTTGTTATCAGTATCGAGTACCGTCCTCCAGGATCTTACAATGTATAGCAAGGTGCCAACATCTTTGTGTGGCTGGAAGATAACTGTGCTTTGACATTGTTTCGAGAATCCAAACTCTGTGTATAGCTTTTTATTAGAATGTGACTCAACAGGATGTTGATTTATGCATAAGTCAATAATAATAATAATAATAATAATAATAATAATAATAATAATAATAATTGGGGCATTGGGAACAATTACAGAAAGAATTAGATCAGAACCTTCAGTTGCTCCCAGGTCACCAGTCGGCCATAGAGCTACAGAAGGTCACACTAATGCGCACTGCACATAGCATTTGTAAAGTGCTGGGGTAAATTGCTGTGATCTGTTGTTAAGATTTGGACTTAGCAGAAGACTACCACTTGATAACTAATAGGCTAGAATAAATTATTATTATTATTATTATTATTATTATTATTATTATTATTATTATTATTATTATTATTATTATTATTATACTGAAGATAACAATAACTCTGTTGACAGTGCCTGTTATATATTTCAAGGCAGGAAAACACTGTAGTATAGAATGCAATGATATTATGACATGACAGTGTTTCTGTGTATGGATTGGCCTACATTTGGCTTTGTGAGTGACAGTGGGACACCAAACCAACAGTCAAGGCGACAGCATAATTTTGTGTGATACATTCACAGCTCTCTAGAAGTAAACACTGAGAAACTAAGTATGTGATAATGTCTTGAGACCAGCATGCAGGACAACATCACAACATGAAGGTATGTGTTATACCCTTTGGGAAACTGGAGCAGTTCAGGTATCTGGGCACAACACTAACAAATAAAAATTGCATTCACGAAGAAATCAAGAGCAGATTGAAGTCAGAGAATGCTTGCTGTCATTCAGTGCAGAATATTTTATCTTCCAGTTTGCTATCGAAAAACGCAAAGATTTAAGATATTCATTCATTCATTCGGTATTCTGTCTGACGACAGGTCCAAAGCCTCCTCCAAAACAACGCCTCCATATAGTGTGATCTAGAGCCTCCTCCTTCAAATGAGAATATCCTCTCCTGTCCTAAGATATACAGATGTTTAATTTTGTCTGTTGTTTTGTAGGGGTTTGAAACTTGGTCTGTCACGTTGAGTGAGGAATATGGGCCAAGGGTGTTGGAAAATAGGGTGCTGAGAAGGATATTAGGGCCTAAGATGGACGAGGTAACAGGGGAGTGGAGAAGACTACATATGGAGCAGGTTTATGATCTGCACACCTCACCTAATATTATTCAGGTGATGAAATTGAAAAGAATGAGATGGGTGGGGCATATGGTTCATATGGGAGAGAGGATAGTTGTGTGCAGGGTTTTGGTGGGGAAATCTGAGGGAAAGAGACCACGTGGAAGACCTAGGTGTAGATGGGAGGTAATATTAAAGTGGATCTTCAATAAATTGGATGGTGAAGCCTGAACTGGACTGATCTGGCCCAGGAAAGGGCCAAGTGGCGTACTCGTAAATGCAGTAATGAACCGTCGGGTTCCATAAAATGCGGGGAATTTTTTTGACTAGCTTCTCACGAAGGACTCCACTGCATAGAGTTAATTAGTTACATGCACGGCCTGTGCCTACGAGAGGGGGGAAAGGGGGTACAAATTACTGGGGCCCGGCTATGTTGGATGTGTTTTCGTCTTTCTCGGTAGTGTCATTATCTGTCGATTGTACAAATTAGCCCTTTCAGTCCAAGCCCGAGTCACACTGCAACTGATAGTCATTCTTTCCGATTTAGTGTAAATAATTTTAGCCGGTCCGTCCTTGCTTGGGGGCCCGAAATTTTTTTTTTTTCACCGGGGCCCGAACTCGCTGTCGGCGTTCCTATGCACGGGCCCCTATAATCGACGTATTGATGTGGCTACGGACTGGATATATGAAGAATCGTAGTTCGATTTCCGTCAGAGATAAGAGACTTCCCTCAAATGCATCCAGATGGGCAGTGTGGCTCAACCATCCTCTTAGTCAATGGTTACCGCTGGTTCTTCCCACTCGGTTAAAGCGGCCGGGCCCTGAAGCTCACCTCTTGCCTCTGTCTAGCGCGTTTCGTCTCCCCTGTGTACCTTAATGGCGCGGTGCTTTCGTGGGTGTGCCTATGAATGGGTTATAACACTACCATAGCTGTCGTCTGGGTCATACCGGCGTGTAAACTGGCAGAAAGCAGCATTTGTTCGCAGGTTTAAATCATTTGCCCCGGTAATATGATGGGTGGAGGCCGCAGGATTGTGTGAAAAGTCGTTACACTTTTACAAGATTGAACGGCGTCTCACCTCCCGGAGGATGTCAAGGCTTAAGGTATTCACATTCTTCGAAGTGAGTGACGTATGTGAAACGTTTTTCAGGTACTGTTAGTTGACATTGGATCTTCTTCAGTTAAATTTTCATCATTTCCTAGTCACCTTGAATACACGGTGTAATATGATACACTGCACGTGTTGGGCTGATGGGGAGATGCTAGACACGTTTATGGTATTCATGTTGCTTGGCAGTCCAGTCCGTGCACTTCATTCTACTTTTCTTTCTCAATTCCATTAATTTTTCTTCCTGTCCCCCCCCGCCCCCTTCCGCCCCAAGCAGTAATGCTTCTGACTGGCTCTTAACACACGATTTGCTTGATAGACCGAATCTACGCGGTGACACAATTGGTGGAAGGCACTGCGCTACAAGTCGGAAGGTCGCGGGTTCGATTCCCTAGGGAGTTATTGAGATTTTTCATTGGCTTAATCCTTCCCGCACTATGGCCCTGGGGTCGATTCAGTCTCTAACAGAAATCAGTCCCGGCGGTATCTGCTCGGAGGTAAAGGCGGCCGGTGCATAGGGTTGACAGCTTTTTCACCTTTATGTGCTGATTGTCTAGAAATCATAGGAACCTTCACATCATGGAGCCCTAAGGGCTTGTTCAGGCCTGTACAGGTATAGCTTAACAATATGCCTTGACCCTGTCATTTGGGTGTTTCCAGCATTTTTTTTTTTTTTTGCTGTCTAAATATCACTTGGTTTCACGGTACACGTGTAAGTGTAATTTCATTTACTGTCATAAGAAAAGTAGCTATAGCCTTCACAGCACCGATTTTCACTACACTCACTAATTCCCAATAGAATTAAGTTATGTTCAGATGTCTTAATACCGAATTTCGTACAAATCGGACAATTACGGATAGAAATTCATTCACGCCCTCACATAAAATATATTCTTCAGTGCGCCAATTTTCACGTAACTCAAAATTGCTAACGTCAGTGCGTGGAGATCTGGCGCACCGAGTGTTAACGAAATCGGACCGAACATGTAGAAACTATGGACAAAATAACGGACATGTCTCTGAGTATGCAGTGGGTTTCACTGTGCCGATTTTCACGAAACTTATCTTTGCTGAACCGTTTGCTGTGTAGAGTTGCTACGCTAGGTTTCGCAGAAATCGACCGAGAAATATGCGTATTACGGATAGAAATTTATTGACGCTCGTAAGTAATGTGTGACTGACTGACCGTTGATTTTCACAAAACTCATACTTCCCCAACAAATTTTTGTAAGTAACTCTTATGCCGAATTTCATGAAAATCCGACGAACGGTTTAGTCGCTGATACTAGGTTACGGACAGACGGGCATCGTCTGCACAAAAGGCATTCTTTTTTTACTTTGTGAAAATGCGTAAACCCCACAGCAGGGGCGAAGGCGCCAGTGGAAAAGTGGGGGGTAGGGGATTTTGTGTTATGGGAGCAAATATTTTCTCCACAGGCTAGTATAAAACGTTTAGTCTGCTTACGTAGTTCATATTTGTCCAGCGTTTTAAGCCGCTTTCCCACGACTGATGTGTTTGACAAATGCGCAAGTAGTTGTGCACTGTACCAGGAGCCAGGTGAATTTTCGGACTGCTACCACGCCTGATCTTGTAGCAAACATTCGTACTCCCCGCACTTTCCAGATGTTTGCTTGGTGATTGTGTCCGTGTTGCCACTGCTCGTGTATTTGGCCACTCGCCCTCTAAACGTACCGAAAGATACTGTTCACACCCAAGTCATTTGTCTGCCTGTCAAATATTAGCGAGTCGTGGGAACGCATTGAGGATTCTCGACTTGATCAATAAAGAAACATTGATTGATGGTCCTGATTTGCGTATTTTTTTTGAAACGTTTGGTTGGAGACGGTCAAATGGCCAATATTTGTAGAAGTGCACTGTTCCTACTACGTGGCAGGTATTCACAGACGATAAGTATTTTCTCAGGTACGTGAGGGGACCCAAAAATATCTGGAATTGTTTAAAAAAATTATTTAAAATAGTCGTACAAGTTTGAAACTTTAGTCTCCTTCCAAACACTGTCCCTATGACTGGCTTCAGCGATCCCAGCGCCGCTCCCTCTCCTGGAAACATTGTCTAAAATCTTCCAACGGAGATGCGGTCAAGAGCCGCCAGCGATTGTCGTTGAACCTCTTCAGCTTCAACAAAACGCCTCCCTTTCAAATCCTGATTTATCCTTGGGAACAAAAAAAGTCGGAAGTAACGTGGGCGATATTTTGGGGGGGGGGGGAAGTGGACACAACCACCATTTTGTTTTTAGCCAAAAGGGAGGAGTGCGTATTTTGTGTGGGCTTGTAGGGTTCAGGAGGTTCATTAAGGCGACAGAAGACTTTATCTGAGATCAGGCCTGTCCAAGGGGCGGGTGCCCTGGACGCCCACCTATAAGGGGATCTGAGACGACACCGGAATAATCAGAAATATGGCGTCAGTAGACTCAAGTTTTCCACACGCGAAATAATTTCTCCGGAAATTTATCCGCAATTTGAGCACGCCACCTCAAAAATTTTCGCCAGCCCTGTTCTAGGCCCAGAATTTTAAAGAACATGTTTGAATGGGCTCCAAATTATTAGCCTGCCAGGGGCTTCAAATTATTGGCCTGCACAGGGTGCCCACATGTTTCAGGCCGGCCTTGTCTGAGAATGATTCTTACAGCAGTGCTGATGAAAATTCCAATCTTTGGAGGATATGATGCCGTGTGCATTGATATGTGAATATTATAATGACGATATTAGACCGCCTCTGTGGTCTAGTGGTCAGAGTTTCTGGCTACAGATACAGAGGTCCCGGGTTCGATTCCCGGCGCTACCAGATTTTCTGAGTAGTAG
>JGI20166J26741_10753336_pt1 | contig 15196 bp, 9 predicted proteins | sample TergutCu122P5_FD_26741 | JGI IMG/M metagenome (IMG submission 26741)
CCCCCCCCCCCCCAACCCAGTTAGGACGCACAGGCTACAAGTCTTCACATTACATCGGAAACAACCGACCCTCAGTTGCGGAGTGACTTTGGCTTGGACTGAAAAGGTTAATTGCACGATAATGATACTACCTAGAAAGACAAAAACCCGTGCAACATAGTCGGGGCCGGGGCCCCCTTCCAGACCACCGGGCCCCGGTAATTTGTACCAGTTTCCTCTGCCTCTCGTCGTTATTGCTGGAACGGATTCTTCTTCCAGTGTGTCGGTTGGTTTTCCACTGTCAGTAGCATTCCACCAAATCTCGATATTTGTCTGCCACTGACGTTATATAATATTCGCTGTTAACAACATCGTTAAATAACGCACCTAACAATGCTAATTGTTCTGTATGTCACTCCCCTCCGAACCACGCTGTTGGTGTCTGAGGTCTTTCATCGCTGTTAACTGCTCTAATGCAGTGCAGATTCACATAAAGCCGTTCGTTAATGGATTGGTTTTGTAAAAATCGTTCCGAATCTGATCAAACCATGGCACGCGTTTGCCGAATCTAGGTTAGGAGGAAGTTGGAATTTAGAATCCAGCATGGTTCCAAGATTCTGATCTGGTGGACTTTTGGTGTTGCTTGTTGGCAGTACTGCCCGCATTCCTTAACTGGAGGTAACACGCAGTGTAGTCGACGTTAAGCCTGTAATGAGCTGTTGGACAACTTTGGAAGGTTATGCAAGTGTACAGTGTGCGAAAATTAGTGGCAATTAAACAGGGGTTTGGCCGTGTTTTAGTGAAGAAATAAGTCGTTATATTAATCTTCTGTATTTGAGTGTGACAACAATGCGCATGCCAGTTGTCTAGCAACAGTACATTTGGTGGTAAGGTAGTATGGAGTGGAATAAACTTGGAACTGTACTCAGGTGTGTGGAGTGGTGAGTCCTGTAGATCAGGAATGTGATGTGGTTGGTGATGTTCGAGGATGTCATAAGGGCGTGTGAGTCATTCCTGTAACGGCAGTCCTGTGATTATATTTCCACGGTAAGAACGTAGTTCATTATGGTTAAAGTTGTTTGTAAATATCCAACTAACTTCTGAGTAGGCTTCTTCTTCAGAAGCCAGTAGTTCCTCCGCCAGTCAACTTATCCATGCAGTTTCATAACCATGTTGGCAACAGCGCGCCACTTGACCATATTCTAAGGCCGATCACGTCTTCCCAACCCAGTTCTTTCAGATTCATTTTAATATTATTCTTTCATCAAGGACTGCATCTTCCAAGTGGTCTCGTTCCTTTTCGTTTCCATGGCAACACTCAGTATGTGCCCCTTGCCCCGCCCTTCTTATCCCATTCTCCTCCATTTGACTGCCACACAATATTCGGTGAACCGTACAAATCACGAAACTCTTTATGCAGTTTCTCTCCCAGTCTCCTGTCATTTCCCCCAACGTAGTCCGCAGATCTTCCTTATCACCCCATTCTCGAACACCCAAAGTCTGTGTTGTTCCTTTAATGTGAGAGGCCAAGTTTCAGGTGCACATAAAGTAACAGGCAAGAGGTAGAGTTGTGTGTATTGTAGAGTTAGTGTTGTGGAAGTGAGAAGTACGTTTATATTTTGTTTGGAATTCCAGTTGCGGCTTTTTTCCTTTGCATGATTATCAAAAAGATAACGTGTGGAAGAACAGAGACTTATTACAAAATGTGGCATTTCATTCTGATTCGTCATGTTGTGTACACGTTATGTGCACAATTCTACACGGTGTGTGCACATTATGTGCAAAATTCTGCATGTTGTTTGCACATTATTTGCATATATTTACATGTTGTGTGCACATTATATGCACAGTTATACAGCATTCAACATGGGATAAAGTGTTCACGCCAATTCTAGAACCGTAAACAGTAAAAACTCGGTCTTCCAGAACGAACAGGTTTTGTCGTAATGCGGTGCATAACCTCGTCTCGTCTGGACTGTAAAACAGCTACCGGCGGTTTAGTCTGCAGGACCAAGCAGTCGAGCAAGACGACTGGACTGCTTGACTGTGAATATGAACGTTGTCACCAGTTCACCAATCACCGCGGGATCGCATTCCAGACGAGTTTAAACTTCAGAAATATTTAAATGTGTTTTAATATTATACTACTATTGGTCTCTTTTTACCTGCTCACTTTACCGCGGGTAAATCGGCCGGACCGTGACGACCACCCGCCCCCATCTAGTGCCGTGGTTAAAGAAAGAGTAGAGCTACTCTTTCTTCGGGCCTTCATCGTCTGTTCTAGGGTGACCTTTACCTTTTCCTGGTCTCTTGCGGTATTCCTTACGTAACATGTCGTTGGATGACTTACAATAGAATGAAGAGTTGTTAAATTCGATATTTGGAGGGAGGATAGCTCAGTTGGTATAGTGATAGGCTACGTGCTGGCTGGCCGAGTTATGGTAACTTGATTATAGACACTGTTGATCGCTTGATATTCAGAAAGTTTCAGAAACAGGATCCTCTTCCCCCCTCGGACGGCACCTGCTGAGTTCTGACGGACGGACGGTCGGTCGGTCGGTCGGTCGGTCCAGTCTCTGAACCTGCAGAACAGGCCTGCTCAACCCATATTTACTGCCCGCGCTGCGACATGGATTTGTTTGCCTGTGGAAACATTTTAAATTAGAAAACTTGTAGCACTTTCCCTGGCAAAGCCAAGACACAACGCTGAAGCACTTTTGGAAACTCATGAGCTGCTTGCTTGTGGATGGATACACAGCATTGCATTGCGTTACTAAATGCACCTTCCCTATTGTTGTCAGTTACAATTATGGCATTTCTGTTCAGCACAACGCACGCACACACGCGCGCGCGCACACACACACACACACACACACACACACACACAGAGCCCACACGTCATTCTGTGTGCTGAACTTCCTGTTGGTCGCAGACAAACCAAATCTTGCTGAATGAAAGGTTGAGCGGGCGTGCTGTAGAGCAAGTCTTAGCAGTCTACAGTGTGTTTCTTTTGTTGCTGTCCCGACCACCGCAGATTCAGCTGCCGCGGTCGGTACGATGATAAAAAAAAAACCTGTGTGTGCCTCAGCGGCTTTTGTGTGAGATGTTTTGCAATTTTGCGGGTTGCTGTGTTTAGAGAAATGGAACATTACAGCGACAGGTGTATCAGGCTGCGTTCGTGTTTTGTCGTGCATTCATGAAACTTGGAATCGCAAACAGGTGGAGAATTGAGGGATGACCGACTGACAGATGTCCGGCGGTGCAACCTGTCGCTGTCCGAAGAATACACAAGAATGTTATAGTTGATGGGCGTCGTGAAATAAGCAATTATTTATTTTCAAGAAAGTGTGTGACATTAACCAGAGCCATATTGCACGTTGTATTCCCTATCTTTGCGAATGGCCAATATCAGTTTCAGGTTTGTACAGTAGGGCGTGACGCCGTGTAGTTCGGTAAATGGTTAAACTTCTCGCAGGAACCATGGCCCTGGTCTTTGCTACAGGATGTCTCCTTTATCTTGTCCCTGAGCAGCGCCAGCTGTCTGAGGATGTGCCGGCGGGTGAGGCCGTCTGTGAGACAAGGTGCAGCGCGTGGGGAGTCCGTGAACGGAACACGATGTGCACCTTGTTCGGTAGAAGTATTGTTTGGTCCAAAATAACCACAGCCCTAGCAGATCAGCGTGTTAGTGGCCAATGTAAGCTCTGTAATTCTTAATACATTACACAAAGACCGCTGATTGTGTTCTGATGGCACAAAACGTGCAGAACAAAGATTCTTAAAACTGTAGCACTGCAATTGCTGGTACACAGTGTCTGCAGTCGCGAGTGTGTTTACATGTGAAAGTGGATCATTTGGAGGAAACTTTAAAACATTTCATCACATCGGCGGAAGGTTTTCACTTGCCATTATGTGTTCAGCGACGTTAACCCTTCAAGGACTGGGAAATGTGAAGTTATCCGTTGAAGGCATATAGAGGGAATAGACGTACAGGTGGAGGTGACGGGATAGCTTCACGTCCCCGCCGCTTTTCCTCCGGTAAGGAAATGTGGCACCCGCTGAATTGGGGTTTGGGTGGGCCCCAGAGCCGGTCTGGACATTTCAGAGCAGAGAAAAGTCTCTTGAACCTGCTGGAATTCGAACCCCGACCCATCCAGTAATAGCCTAGTCCGAATACGCTAAAAAGTGACAGTAATTTTCTATCGAATGCTTCCCGAATTTGGGAAGGTTCCCAGGCTTCTCCCGTTTGCCCTTCTGGTAAGAGCAACATGTAGATGAAGATGAGCATAGAGCATTGGTGGAATGATAGTGACAGGGGAAAACAGAAGTACAGGGGGAAACAACTGTCCCAGTGCCGATGTCACATGCACCGATCTGGGATCGAACCCGATCCTCCGCGGTGAGTGGCCGATGACTAACGGGGCCACGGATTGTGCAGTTGACACCTTACGAGGAACACTGTGCCTTACAAACACTGTACCAAGCTGCTAATGCTGTTGGAACACGCTTAGCACACTGCACTGGGAATGCAGAAATTCCTGATGTTGCAGATATTGCTACACATGTCTGAGCTGGACTGCCGGAGGATAATGTAGCTAGTGCAGATTGACTGTCAGCTGTACCAACCTGCTGAGATCCACCGGGCCCTTAGCAGGCCGTTCTTGTCTTAACCCCAGATTTTCTGATCGGTGAGAGACAATTCAGACGTCGCTCCTCTGGGATGCACACAGCGTACGTTTGTAGCTGGTGACAGACGTTGCGGGAGAACCTGTCGGCCCCATGTCATGTTCGACCAGACACTACATATGACCATAAATTCACGGCAAGGTATCGAAATATTCTCAACAATCCGGTACGGTGCAGTCAGTCTCACCGGTGTTCGTGGTTAGGAGGCACCGACAGAACTGAACTGTCTGGACAGCGGAAACCGTTGTTGTCGCTGTGTCATGCACATTTCATATTCCGAACTTTTGAACGACCAGTAAAAAAATACAAGATAATCTCAAAGAGCATAACAGGGATGAACTTTATTTTTAATGAAGTGCGACACGGTTTAGAAGTATAAAGTACATTAAGTTAATGAAGGAGGGTGTCAGTCCGTAAGTGTCAGTCCATAAGTGTCAGTCCATTAGTGTCAGTCCGTAAGTGTCAGTCCATAAGTGTCAGTCCATTAGTGTCAGTCCATAAGTGTCAGTACATAAGTGTCAGTCCATTAGTGTCAGTCCATTAGTGTCAGTCCGTAAGTGTCAGTCCATTAGTGTCAGTACGTAAGTGTCAGTCCATAAGGCAATAAATCAGACAGCGTGACTCACTAGCAGCGGTAGGGTGGAGGGAAACAAACTCACCCAGCAAGGTGTTCTCATCCCGATTCATCGGAATCATTCACTAAAGGTCGAAATAATAATATCAGTCTGACGTTCATCTCGATGTTTAAAACTTGGAGGTGCGATTAAACTCCATTCAGTCTGTAACCACTAACGAAGGAGCACTCTTACTGTTAGGCTTTTAACGGCACTTGTATCGACAGATGCTGTCCGGTGATCGGTGTAGAGAAACAGCTTGTGTGCACAGGCAGCACTGCGCCTGTTACAGTTGACATCTGCAGTCTGACAGCAAACAGACGCTCTTGTTCGCACTTACAGTTGTTGGACGTTGGTTCGTATCGGACACGTCTGTTCAGGCAGTCTCACCACATGTAGCTGGTTTTGTGTGCAGTACTGCATCTCGTCCACAGCCAACTGTTTTGTGTACAGTACTGCATCTCGTCCACAGCCAACTGTTTTGCACCGTCTGTCAGCCTGTCACAGCAGTGAAGTGAACTTTCGGAAGAAGGCACGTGGTCAATAGATATAGGCTATCATTGCTGAAACAGCCTGCGTTTACTACAGATCGGGGATAGCTGAGTCAGTATAGTGACTAGGCTAGGGGCTGGACGACCGAGGAATCGTGTTTTGATTCCCGGCAAAGTAAAGGGGCTGAATCTTTTGTGTAAAGCAACCGGACCGGCTGTGTGGCCCATCCAGCCTCTTCTTTAGAGCAAGTTAATATATTAAGTACGGAAACTAATGTAATTGATGAATTCAATCTAATAAATAAATAAATAAATAGAATAAGTAAATGTAATTAAATAGAGAAATATAACAAATTAAGCCAGTAAATTACTAGCATAACCTAAGCTAACTAATTCTAACCTCACCTTAGCTAACGTAATGGCTTTGTATAGGACAAGACAGTTCTGGGATTTGTGGAGCTTTTGTAGAGGTTGTGGCTTTGTGCGTGTCTTGTGACATTACTGAATGGAGAGATTAAATGAAGTGAAAATTAAATTAACTAAATGTGTTAATTTAAACTAAATATACAGGTTTTGGAAATCAATATATAATGTAAGACAGCGAATAAATTAAATAAATCGAATTAATTGAGTAAATAAATTAAATCAAATTAAGTCACTAAATTAAATAAATAAAATTAAGTAAGTAAATGAATTAAATAAATGAACGAAGTAATTAGATTAAATGCTGGATAAAATAATTTACAAGTATAAATAAGTTAAATGTATTATTTAATTAAGTAAATTTATTATTTTATTAAACAAATTAAGTTCATGAATTAAATAAACGAAATAAATATATGAAGCAATTATAAAAGAAGAACAAACAATTAAGTAACAAGAAGAATAATTAAAATAAAAGCGATCAGTGAATTAATTCATTTAATGGATTATTATAATGGAATTTAATATAAAGTGTCGAACCGAATTAACACTTTTAAGACTAAGATGAACTTGAAATTTGCTGCAGGCTAGTCCGTACCGCGCAGTAAACGCACTACATCTCGGCTATACAAACCAACCAGTTAATGTTGTATAGGGAAATAATGGCTGTTTGTTCTGAGATCCACACAAAACACATAAATGCACTGTGTGAGCAGAACGTAGAATTGTTGAGTGTTAAACTGGCGGTACAAATAGTGACCACTGTGCGGTACACATAGTGACCACTGGGCTGTAGACGGTTAATTATTTATTAAAATTAAGTAATTGAATTAAATCATTTAAATTAAGCCAGTAAAGACAATTAATTAAACACACAAATTAATTAAATTAATTAACTAGTATAAGAAATGCAATAAATGAGTGAAAGTGCATACGTCGAAAAATTTAATTCCATACTTATTAAGTAAATTAAGTAAACTGTAACAAGTAATTGGATTAAATTAATCACTTAGTAAATTTTATTAATGATTTAAAAATTAATAAATAAAAGAAAACACCTTAAATGAATGAGTTAGCTAATCAAAGAATTTGAATAAATATATCAGTACAATATATTAATAAATACAAGATTAAATATACCAATGGAATAAATTAAGGAACTTAAAAATGTAATGAGAGTGAATAAATAAGATATAAATGAATAAATATATTGAGTAAAGGATTTGACAGACCAAGTAAATGCAGTGAGTAAATTGAATAAGTTCTTATAAATAAAGGAACAGAATAAATTAAATTAAATTATTAATTGGATTAATTACAAACACCTAAATAAATAAATAAAATTTCTAACCTAACCAAATTTTTCGTAACCGTACCTAACCTAACCTAATATAACTTTACGTGCCCACTAGAACCCAATAACTTGTAGTTCAAGAGATTCATCATCACTGTCATCATCATCACTATCATCATCATCTAGCTTGTTGGCCCATTCCGTTCTTACACGTCTAGAAGTCTCTTTGTCTCCTCCCTCGGTTTCTTCTGTATTTTTTATCATCGGCCATGTATTACGAGGCATTCCGTTTACATGTTGAAACCAGTTTCTTCTGTATTCCTATATTTTGCCTAAACTGGGGTTATTTTTAGTTCTTTTGCCATCTCTGTGTTTGTTTTATAATCTTTCCAAGTGTATCCTGCTGTTATTCTCATATATTTCATCTCTTCTGCTGTTATTCTTCTTGTGTCTCTTGCGTCGAAGGATGTGTGGCCCGTGCAATGGTTGTTTGCTGGTGCTTTTAATCGTAAAGTCAGTCATCCCGCTTGTATGGACAGCCAATTAAAATGCAGGGTTTTCAGTCAACATACATCTGCTCTATTTCAGAAAGCAGCTACATGTTTCGGCTGCTGTTTTGTATCCATCATCAGGCCGATCCTAAGAATATAAAAACCCCACTATCTCCTTCCTCGTAATTTATATATTATGTACCGTATATACTTTTTATGTACTGTATGTACTTTATGTACCGTTTATACGTCATGTACCACATTATGCGGTCCTAGATCTCCGACCAATATTGCAACTGTGTTACTTCCGTGTTACATTCTTGCCATCAGCCTGATGGCTGCTGCTCACCTATCCGCAGCATGTTAAATAGTGAATGTGTGTTTTGACTGAAAATGCTCTGTTTTGAATTTGGTGTTGCATCAGGAGTGGCACAGTGCTTGTGAAATCAGGAGATGAATGCGTTCAATAAATGAAACAAATATAAGAATATATAATTGAATGAATTAATACATTAAATAGGTAATTGAATTATTCGAATACACACATGTGTATGCGTAAATGGGATAAGGAACTAGTAAAGGAAATGAACAATAAAATAAATAAGTAGAACTCCGCTTATCCAGATTAATTGGGACAGCGAGCCATCCGGATAAGAAGACTTCGGATAATTGGATTTTTTTTTAAATAGGCTACATGAGCCGTTTGAATTTCGACTGTTACTATGTATAGTGTGTACTGTACCTGTGTCTAAACCTTGCGACCACGCCTGATTTGCAGTTCTAGAAGCCATAACACTGTACTGTACTTGATCCGATAAACTGTAATTTCAAGGCAAGTTAGTTTTGTTGAATTCTCGACAAATTTAACCGAAGGGCCAAGCCGATCCGGATAAGTGGAGTTGGGCTGTACAGAAATGAACTGGGTGTGTGTATAAACTGTATAAACTGCGTTAGCTGAGAAGTTAATAATAATAATAATAATAATAATAATAAAGCAAAGAAATGAATAAATGAAGTAAATTAAATGTATAAAATAATTAGGAAGCGAAGTAAAAATTGAACAGATCAATTGAATAAATCAGATGATTTAAATAAACGAATTAATCAAATACATGTATGCTAAGTAGATAAATTTAAAAAAAACATTCCATGAAAATAAGTTACACGAATTAAATTAAGTAAGTGAAATAAGTATTGATTAAATTGGTGAAATTAATAGAAAATAGATAAAAATTACTTAAATGAATTACTTAAATAGACACATTTTAAAATTAAATACATGAATTCAATAAAGCAATAAAAAGAGTGACACGAATTATTCGAATAATAGGTGACTGAACTTAATAGATAGTAAATTGTACGAATAAATAGATAAATCGGTTGAAGAAATAAGTAAATCAGCTAGATAGATAATTGGAATGTGTACATATTCAAGTAATTAATTAAGAGAGTAAATCAAATCTCGTAAATAGTAACTACTGTAATACGTCGTTATTGAAATTAAATACATGAATAAACAAACAAATGAAATGATTTAAGTTATTAAATTAAATGAATAAATTAAATAAATTTATTAGTAACGTACGTCACAAATAAAAATTTATTACTTAAATTGCTTTAATAAATTAATTGGATAAATAAATAACCGTCATTGAGTGTTCCAATGAAATAAGTAAATTTGACTGCACACAGAATAAATGAACTTATTAAATTAAAGAAGTAAATATATAGAATAAATTATTCTAATGAAATAAATTGATGGAACAATTGATTAAAAACATTAAATAAACAATATATTTTTATGAATATAATTACATGAATTATTTAGGTAAATTAATAAATAAGATACATATATCAAATATGTTAAACAAATAAATCATGTAATTTGAATGAGTGGACTAAAAATAGACAGTTTAATGGAATAAATAATTAATTAGACAAATTTAAAAAATCGGGTACCTTAAATAGGAGAATTAGATAAGGAATGAATATATTTAAAACAAGTTAAATTATAAATTGATACATTCACATACCGCGTGCGTTTATGGGCTATTTAAATATAATGAGTAAATGAATTAGTTAAATAAATGAATTGGTGAAACAAATTTAAAAATTACAGAGTGAAAATTTTGAAGAGCAGAAGTAATTAATTAAACTGTACACATTAAATTAATAAACTAGAAATTAATTAAATGTAATAAACACATCAGTTTAATGAATGAAGAAATACAAAGCGGTAAATTCGTTCAGTGCATTTTCTGCCTGTTAACATAAGCATTTGTCATGACTCTCGTAGCAGTACGGCTGAAGTTTTTTCACGGTTTCTTTTCATCCGGCGTGTCAGCGGATCTGCAGTTTTAGTCAGAGGCACTATGCCTGTCTGGTGAGTGCAATAAACCCTGGGTTACCTGCGAGCAACGTAACGGGCCGCAATAAGCTAAACAAATACTGCATCAAGTGCCTGCGGCCGAACCAACAGCTGCTCTGATGGTGCGTATGTGATGTGTCTGTCAATGGGTCAGAGGCTGCCGACGTTTCGAAGTACCACGTGCATTCATCGTGCGAAACGTCAGGCAGTGCTTACGCAACGTCAGTTCTGGTGGCCACATTTATGTGGGCACTCTGAGACTTTAACTTGGGCCGCAGTTGAGTTACCGACGGTCAGTGGCAGGGAAATGGACAGTGGCCGGTCGGCCGGCCGGCCGGCCGGCCAGCCGGCCAGTCTGTACAAGTGAGCCGTTTCTACCACGTGACAAGTAATCACAAGTAACAAATGTTTGTCGAGTATACCAGCCGCGGGAACGCGGGTGAGCAGTTGGTTTGGCATCGATAGCCAGCTGATCTGCGCCTGTCGTAAATACTAGTGACTTGCAGTACGTATCAAGACGTTTCGGCAGGTAACTTAGTATGACAGGGTAATGTTAGCTTATCACAGTGATGCCGTTCTTCCGGAATATGACGCAGCCTTGCTGGGTAGGCACTTCCCGACGTTTCGAATGGACTTAGTGCTTTAATAGTCAGGAGTCTGAAGTACCGCGAGGTGTGCATTCGGAATTCTAGACCGTTGAAGATGAAAGCCCTAGTTTCTTCGAAACGTCGGGAAGCGATTAAATAGCGAGGCGGCGTCTTATTGCAGACATCCAGTTGCTTGCTGTTGGCTGCACGAAAGACCTGACGTGCTATGTGCTGTACTTGTGTTAGGCGTTCTTTGCAGATGAATAAAATACGCCTTGTGTGCAGCCGACATCAAACCATTTTTCATATTTCTTATGCAGTTCTTGGTATATTGTGGACCTAATTTGTAAGTTACGTGTCACAGTGCGCGGAGTGAGCAGTGAGAAAATGTAAAGTTCTTTACAGTAAGTTGTCGAGTTGTGACAATTGTCGGGACGGTCGGATCAGTGACAGACCTACTTTATTATTATTATTATTATTATTATTATTATTATTATTACTTACTTCTTTACTTACTTACTTACTGCAATTCAGTTTTCACCCGGTGACGGCAGTCCTTACACCAGTACAGACAAAACAAATAATAATAAAATGTACATAAACGAAACAATACAAAACACAGTACATACAGTACAAAACACAGTAAATACAAGTACACATATTACCAAAACACCCCACACTTTACGTAAGGGCGTCAGTGAGTTTGCTGCACTTTTCTACCGATTTGGATAAAATTCAGCGCAGCAGCTGTGTGTGCAGTAAATGTGAGTTTCATGAAAAACGGTGCGGTGACAGTGGCGAGTGTACGGTACATGAATGTCCACACTTGTTCTGGTGCAGTGAAAGTGGCGAGTTTACGGTACATGAATGTCCACACTTGTCGTTCTGGTGCGGTGACAGTGGTGAGTGTACTGTACATGAATGTCCACACTTGTTCTGGTGCAGTGAAAGTGGCGAGTGTACGGTAAATGAATGTCCACACTTGTCGTTCTGGTGCGGTGACAGTGGTGAGTGTACTGTACATGAATGTCCACACTTGTCGTTCTGGTGCGGTGACACTCGGTGTAAGACATGTACACACAGTGCGAGTGTCGTGAAAACCGGCGCGGGGAAGGCCGCACTGTTCTTACCGACGTAAATGAAATTACGTTTAGGCGCATACCGTAGAGCGGCAGTAAAGAACGCCTAGGTAAAGTCACGGAGCGCGCTTGCGGTCTCGTTTGAAAGAAGTCGGATGTTGGCATGTCAGCAGTGGAATCACGGTAAAGTAACTGTGTCAAGTGGTTGCTGCAGGACCGGTCTGTGCCTGTTGTGTCCTTACATAATGCGTTTTGCTTGGCTTTCAGCACGAACAGGCGACTGGAATGCTGGATGGAGGTGCAGGAGTGTGCGTGCATTAGAGTTTTCTTCTGAGAAAGTCGATGAATTGCAAACAATCTGTGTTCGTTACCAGCAGACTGCAATACATAGACACACAAACGTAACGCAGAACCGACACACTTTAAAGCCACTCCTGCTTCACGTACGCACAATGTACAGGCCCTCGTGGCTAGAGGGTTTCTTATAATGTCTCTCACACAGAAATTCCCCCAGTAGGGGTAAACACGTGGGCCCTAAAATGTTTTCTGAACCGGACTTAACAGCTCAGCGATATGACTGCTTTGTAACCGAAGTAATTTCCAATAATATTGCCTGTTCTGCCTGAAGATGGCTGTGCAGGGGCGTGCAATAAATTGCTTTATTCCAGCTATACATTATTATGTGTACTGTGGCGATTCTTCTTTGACTGCTTGGCCTTTGAAAATGGTTTTCCCGAAACGCCGGTAACCACCGACCAGCCTACTCCGCCTAACATCCCAGAGAGCGAAGACCTCGACGGTACCTGGTCGAAGCCCGAAATACACGGCCCTCAGTTGTGACACGCTGCGGTTGTGCACGAAATGTGATTCGGTATGCACCTGATAATATGCAACAAGTTAACGCGAAATTTGCGGAAGTAGAAATTGGCGCTTGTCTTAAGTCGACGAAAAGTAGTGCAACGTTAAACGTGATGTCGCAATTGCCACCGTGTGCCTGCTGAGACTGCAGTCGTTACCACCGTCTTTCCACTCGTATCAGGGGTATCGGTGGTATCAGTGGTACTGCGACTGGAGCACTCCTTTGAATTCGTGAGGTTCCCAGGCTTCTCCCATTTGTCCTTCTGTTAAGAGCAACATGTAGACGAAGGTGAGTATCCAACATTGGTGGCTGCACATCATTCCACCAGCGCTTCACACTAATCTGAAACCTAAGCTTAACCTGAGTTTTATTTAAATATCCAGTCCGTACCGCGCAGTAAACACATTCCGCCTCCATTATACAAACCAACCAGTTAATGCTGCATTGGAAAATAATCGCTGTTTGTTCTGAGATCCACACAAAACACATAAATACACTGTGTGGGCAGAACGTAAAGTTGCTGAGTGTTAAACCTGGCGGTACATATATTGACCATTGGACTTTAACGGGTTAATGTCAAACTTGTTTGTCCGCTTACATCAGGGATGTCGGTGGTCATGCGACTGGAACAGTCATGTCAGAGTTCGTTACTCCGTGTCTGTGAACTTAGTGGTTGTAGAATACGAAGCACAGTTGCGGGCAAAATCAGTTTCTTTTGCGATGTTTGAAGCTCTCATATCGATGCTGCTGAAGTTTCGAGTCACGAGTTGTTACGTCGGGTCGTGGCACTCGGGCAGGTTTCTGTCCGAGTGCTGCGCAGTTTCTGTCCGCGTGCTGCGCTGTTTCTGTCCGCGTGCTGCGCTGTTTCTCTGTCACTGTGCTCCATACTGATCCTCGTTGACACGTTGCTCTTGGCAGTGTACTTTCACTTAGTCCGCAGTCCTAACGGGTTGATATGGCCGGTAGGTGATGCTTGAAACGGTGGGATAATGCGACAAGGTAGTCAGACGGTTACCAACGGCCTTGTTGCAAAGTTCCGGAGGATCATGCTGCCTCCATCCTAACGATAGAACTGTTGTGCCCTGCTGACGGAAGCAGCAGATTCATCCGAACGTTGGTGCCCGTCTGTGAGACCGTATATCGTCAGATGTCAGCAGTCAGCAGTCTTGATATTCCTGTCAAATCTTACTGTCGTCAGGGTGTGACAAAAGTTGCGTGTAGGTGCTGACGTGAGTAGTCACTGAGCTGTGACCACCGGTGACTGCTGTCACTGTTAGCGCTGTCACGGTGACGCTCTGTCGTTATCGCAGTCTGAAGCACGTACGAGACGTGCAGCAGACCAAAGACTTAGGACGGTTCGACTTGTGGTGTTTCTAATGGTAAAAAGACTGAACTCGTATTTACAACCAGCACACGCAGATAAGCCGCCAGATGGCAGTAGTGTCAGCGATCCCGTCCAGTCTGAAACCGAGCACCCCTGTAATTGCAATGCGTGGCCATGATGCTGCAGACAGCGCCCCTGTAATAGCAATGCGTGGTCATGATGCTGCAGACAGCGCCCTTCCCATCAGCACATCTTTTAGCGCACATTTCGGACCCTAAATTGTTCCTCTGTGTCGAAGCGCGCGTAAAATGAATTGCAGTTCTTGAGAAATTGTGAAAGAAATGACTTGCTGGGAAGGGACAGTTGTTGCTGCCAGGGGTACCCCGTGGCACATTTGGACAGCCCTGGAGATGAGAGCGACTTGGGAACGACCGAAGTTGATTGACCCTTTGCAGTCAAGGCCAGAACAGCTCCATTGCTTCCTTCAGCGACCTGGCACTTCTGTTGTGCCACGTTGCCGCTGTCCTGGAGTTCTGCCGGCAGTCACTGTTACGGGCGTTGTGTTCTGAAAATGAATCGGCACAATAGAGCCTCTGAATCTGCGGACATCGATATTAGAAACTTTGACATTTCGTGACCACCTGTTTTAATACCGTGTTTTGACATTTGAACCAGGAGGCGTTGAAATAGTGAAGTTTCTTACTGAGCGAAAACGTACATACTAAAAAATTTTATTAGTCGCTAGTAAGGAGATTGGCCTAGCAGCAACGGCAGGGAGAGCTCAGTGCATGTTAATGTCTGGTGAACAGAATGCAGGAGAAAATTGTAACAAAAGACAGGTGATAAATCATTTGTTACTGTGGCAACGTTCAGCTACGTGGGATCAGCCATAACAAATCAAAACTCCATTCATGAACAAATTAACAGCAGACGGAACCCACGGAATGCTTGCTACCTTTCGTTGCTATCCAAAAACATAAAGATTGAAATATACAGAACCATAT
>JGI20166J26741_10755559_pt1 | contig 15188 bp, 15 predicted proteins | sample TergutCu122P5_FD_26741 | JGI IMG/M metagenome (IMG submission 26741)
GTTCATGAACAATTACTTGACAAAAAATCTATATAATGCTAAAATAATTACGCTGTTGCAGGCAAAAATAATAACGCGATTCGGAGGTTTTATTTTTTATGAAAGGCTGGGTGATTTCTTTTGCGTTGTGCTTAGCAATGATGACTGCTTTATCTTCTCAGGTTATGGCGGCTGACGGAGCGGGAACAGAACATACAGGCGTAAGCGACGCAAGCGATATGGAACACTCAAATATTTATTCATATAATCAGGTTCAGTCCGGCAACTGGAATTCGGATTCTGATTATTCATGGTGTTTTCAGCCGTCAATAAATTACGACGAAACGGACGAAAGCTGGCTGATTTTATATCCCGGCAAAGATTACCCGGACGACAAAATAACGTCGCTGAAATGGCTCGCTGTTAAACATCCCATGTTTGACGTTGATTTCAATTTTGAAATATCAGACAGCCCTGACGGTCCGTGGGAAAAGTTCGACCATTATACGAAAGATACAACGGACCTCGGCGCGGCTTGGATTAGAGGAGTATATAATATAACCGATATTAATTCAAAATACATAAAAATTCTGTGGCCCAGAGATTTCGGCGAATCCTGGGAATCGCTGGGTTCAGGCTTCACTCTTACGTCTGCGGACGGAAAGAACCTGCCTCCTCCGTACAAACCCGAACCTGTTACAACCGGCGCGCCCGAAATTTATTCGGATATATATAATATCTCGCTGACCGGACAGCTTCAGCAGGAGATTACCGGCTGGGGATTGTTTTACGGCAGCGACTCTGACACAGATACCAGAACCCTGCTTAAAGAGGCTGTGTTCAGAGATATGGGCATAACGAATTTCCGTATAGAATTATACGGAGACTGCGGCGGTCCGAACAAAACTCTTAATCATGACAAGTTAAACCAAGTGGCGGGCGCAATCAAAAGCGGCTCGGAATACGGCGTAAAAAAATATCTGCTGAGCGTATGGTCTCCTCCGCCGGAATTTAAAACAAACAATTCAATAAGCGGATATAACGACGACGGAACAGACGCTTCTCTCAAGACCGAAAATGAACAGGATTACTGCGATTATATCGTGAAGTGTATAGATTATTTCACGAAAGATTTGGGACTGCCGAGGCCTTATGCTTTTGACTTGCAAAACGAACCGGAAAACGTCGCCGGGTATCAGTCATGTTTATACACGCCTGAGCAGTATATACGCGTCGCAAAACTTATGCGAAAAACGCTTGACGCCGCCGGTTACAGCGATGTTCCGCTTATTGGCATAGGAGACGTTTTCCTGAGAAATATAAAATTTTTCGGCAATAAATTCATCAAATTCGCGTCTGACCCAGAATTAAACGCGGCAATCCCGATAGTTGCCGTTCACGCCTATGTTCACCCCGGCTGGACGAAAGACAGCGACGTCAGAGACTGGCGTACGGGGCTGGATTTGCACTCCGAAAAGCAGGCGTGGATGACCGAGTTTTGCACCGGAGAAGGTCTGCCTACAAACACAGCGTTATCGAGAACAACGGACGTAGTCAGAGTTTTGAGCTCAAATATGGTAAACGCCCGCATAAACAACTGGTTCTGGTGGATTGCTTTTGCGCGCGGATATGAAATAAACGTGCCGACACAGGAAGTTCTTTTGTCGGGCAACGGAACTACGACGTTAAATAAGAGCATGGAATATAACCTGCTCTCTATAATTTATAAAAATGCCGTGCCCGGTTCAAAAGTAGCTTTGCTTGAAACGGACGACCCAGAAATCAATACTAAAATTGGCGAGCGTATAGACATGTGCGCATGGAGAAACGACAATTCCGATATAGTTTTGCTTGCCAATACAAAAAAAACTACTAACAGATATTATAAATTCAATAATCTTAACGGCAAATCCGCGACAGTATATTATTTTGATGAAGAAATTTCGATGAACGGCGGCAAATCCGCGCCGAATAATTTTGAGCCGAAAGTTTTGCCTCCGAAAAATCTTACAGACGGCAGTATTGTCGTGGAAGTTCCGAACAATACCGTTATTGTCGTTGTAACGTCTGTCAATGACGCGGATTCAATCAACAATATTAACTCTGTCACTGAAAACGCGTCTAATACTGAAACGCAGACATCAAACGAAATAATTGAGACAACGACAGCGGCGGCTTCTGACGCACAAAATCAACCGCCCATAAAATTAGTAATTATACCGGCAATTATAGTTGCCGCAGCGGCGGTTGCCGCGGGAGTATTCTTTGGGCTTAAACGCAAAAAAAATAAATAATTTATATAGTTATATATCAATAGAATTATTATATTTCATAGGCAGACCGGACTGATATATATGCGATATATCCGATAGGCATAAACATTTCGGCGCAGTATAATCATCTTCGTAATTTTTAAATTCGAGTATTGTTACTCCCGAATGTGTTATATCAAAAGTTGACAGAAACAAATGCGGCGGAATATCAAGCAGATACGAAAGCCACAGCATACCGAACCCCTGATGGCAAAATGCCGCGACGCGTTCGTCATTTGCGTGTATTATTTCATATCCGCCGTCTTTGCGTTTATATCCTAAGCGTTCAATAAATTCGTCTGAGCACTCGGCAATTCTCCTGTATCCCTCTTTTGCGTTTACCTGACTGAAATACTGCGATTCATACCATTTATCGCCTGCTTCTATAGTTTTGTCGTATTTAATCTGTGAATTTTGCCTGTGAAAAACCCAGGAATATTTGTCGTCGTCTATTTTACATGAGAAATCTCTCCAAGCCAAATCCTCGCTCATCCACTTTTCAATTTCATACTCAAGCCCAAGCCGTTCGCACGTCGGCTTTGCCGTCATTTGAGCGCGCATATTCGGCGACGAGTAAACTTTATCAAGTCCGTTTACCGCAAGTCTGCGAGCCAGCGCTTCGGCTTGTTTATGACCGAGTTCAGTCAGGGAATCAGGGTTGTAAATCGGGTCTGCATGCCTTATTATGTACAACAGCATTATTTGAACTCCTCCAAATTAAAGATTATTTAATTTTATAAATTAATTTCCTGCCCCGGTTCGATAATCAATTTGTTCGGCGCGTCCCATTTCTCGGCTTTCTCTCGGTCAAATAACGCGCCTGGTTTTATATGAACTATTATATTATGTTTCGCGTTAATCAATCTTGCGCACTCGGCGGCTTCTTTTAAACTCATGTTGAAGAAACCGTCGCCGCAGAATACAGCGTAATCAAATTTCATGTCCGCGAATGATTCCATTTGTTTTGTCTTGGAAGTGTCGCCGCTCGCGTATATCTTTACTCCGTCAAGCGTTATAATAAACCCTACGCATTTTTTAGGATTGTGCATAAGATTTTTCGCTTCGACGGATTGAATGACAACGCCGTCTATATCGAAACTGTTGTGCTTGCCGCCTTCGAGAGCTTCGCTGTTTGTGATTATTCGGCAGTTTGGTTTCTTCGCGCATTTTTCGATTTGATTGTGGTCGCCGTGCTGATGTGTGACGAGGATAATATCCGCAGGTTTGTCATAACCCTCTCCGGCATACGGGTCAACATAAATAATTTTGCCGTCGTTGGCAGTCAAACGGTAACTGCCGTGTCCCTGATATAATAATTTCGGCATAAAAAAATCTCCTTTTATTAATCTGATTTCCGATAGCTGAATTATAACTCCGATATGTGACATAACAGTGAAAAATCGTTTATTAATTTTTAAAATAAAATACAAATAAATAATAAGATTAGGAGAATTATCATGTATAAATCGTTAAACACCGGCAATGTAAACATAAAAACAAACGGATTTGAGCAGACTCTTGCCATAGCTTCTAAACACGGTTTCGGCGCGGTAAGCTACAGTCCCGCCTCGTTAAAATCAGAAGGGATTGACGCTTTTCAGGCATTGGATTTAATGGGGCGGTACGGCGTAATCATTTCGGATTTCGGACTGCCTGTGCAGTTCAAAAGTAAAGATGAATTTAACGAGAGTTTTTCAATGCTGGAAACTGCAGCCCGCGCGGCTTCCAAACTGGGAATACATAGGTGCTGCACATGGATGTTAAGTTTTTCTAACGACTTTGAATACGCCGAAAATTTTAAGCGTCATACCGATATGTTCAGGCTTGCGGCAGAGGTCCTCAAAGAATATGATATTTTATTCGGCGTTGAATTTTTGGGACCGAAAAGCATACTTAAGTCAGGGAAATATCCGTTTATCCATACGCTTAAGCAGTTAATGGAATTATGCGACGCAGTTGGCACGGGTAACATGGGCGTTCTGCTTGACGCGCATCACTGTTATTGTTCGGGATTAAAAGGCGGGGATTTCGTTCAATATATCCGTAACGAGCGGGATATTGTATTGGTTCATTTGAACGACGACGCGCCGAACGTTCCGATAGAAGAAATAAAAGATTCGCCCAGATATTATCCCGGCGAACCGGGCGGGGGCGGCAATGATTTGCGCGGATTTATGAACGCTTTAAAACAAATAAAATACACCGGACCGGTTGTAGTCGAGCCTTTCAGCGAAACCTTGAAAAAGATAGACGATAACGACCAAATCGCTAAAATAGTGTTTGAAAGTATAATTATATAAACGGTTCAGCCCGCGTTTAGTCGGTTAGATAAACTAACCCGTCACGCTTGCAAGTTGGGATGGGTTAGTTTACTTTTGTGCTTAGCATTAAAAGGTTGTAGGGCGCGGCATCCCTGACGCGCCGTGATTTACGACATATTGAGGTAAAACGGCGCGTTTGTGAAACCGCGCCCTACAATTAGTAAATTTTCAGGTATGTAAATTTATAAATAAAAAATTTTGGGAAAAATATAAAATATATATTGACATATTGTATAAGATATGTTATAATCTTATCACCTCTATAAATGGGGTTCTTTTTTGTTTTGGTATTGCAGTTTGATATAACATTTATCGAGGGAGGTACGCGTCCCGGACTCAGGACTTTTATTTGTTCGGGTTTGTTCGGGAAAAAATTTAAATTAACGGAGGTGCCGGTTAAAAATGAGAGTCAGAATTACGCTCGCTTGCTCGGAATGTAAGCAAAGAAACTACGACACTATGAAAAATAAAAAAAATGACCCCGACAGATTAGAAAAAAACAAACACTGCAAGTTCTGCCGCAAACATACTTTGCACAGAGAGACAAAATAAAAACAACAGATAATTAATATAGGAATAGGGGGTCAATATGGCAGAAGAAATTAAAAACGACAAAGTTAAAAAAGGCGGAACTGTCGTAAAAGCCGAGAAAAAAGCTGTGTCCTCTGCAGGAAAAGACGGCAAAGAAAAAATGAAACTCGGCGCAAGAATTAAAAAGTTCTTAAAGGATTACAAGAGTGAACTCAAAAAAATCGTCTGGCCCACAAGAGCGCAGGTTATTCAAAACACAGGGGTCGTTTTAGTTGCTATTATCGCGGTTGCCATAGTAGTCGGGCTTCTGGACCTGCTTTTTGGAACCGGAATGGTAATAGGGCTTCTCGGCAAACTCAAGACAATGATTAACGGTTAAATAATTTTTGAAAGCGGGATAAACCATAATGAGCGAAGAAGCAAAATGGTATGTAATCCACACGTATTCGGGTTACGAGAATAAAGTTGCGACAAATCTTGAAAAAATAGTTGAAAACCGCAAATTGGAACACTTGATTCAAGGAATGAGGATTCCCTCTGAAACTGTTGTCGAAACAAGCGGCGAAGACGCTGGGAAGAAAAAAACAAAAGAAGTCGAACGCAAGCTCTTTCCCAGTTATGTTCTTGTAAAAATGATAATGACCGACGAGAGCTGGCACGTAGTCCGAAATATAAGGGGAGTTACGGCTTTTGTAGGTCCGGGTTCAAAACCGATTGCTCTGACCGACGATGAAGTCCAGAAGTTTGAGATTGACTCTGTTTATGTCAACGAAGTCAATTTCGAGGTCGGGGACAGCGTAAAAATTATCGAAGGGGCTTTGGCGGATTCCGTGGGAGTTGTCGAGGAGATAAGCTCAGACAAAAAGAAAGTTAAACTTACGATTTCAATGTTCGGCAGGAAAACGTCTATAGAAGTTGAGACGCAGTCCGTTTCGCCGATTAAAGAGTAGGGGCGATTTCCAATCGCCCGTGCTAAAAATTTAATGACATCTAATTGCGGGCGATTGGAAATCGCCCCTACATGTGGGAGGGAATAAAATTTATTTTTTATTATTCCCGCACAAAACCACAAACGGAGGTATTTTAAAATGGCAAAGAAAATTACCGGTTATGTAAAATTGCAGATTCCGGCGGGTAAAGCAACCCCGCAGCCGCCGATAGGACCGGCTCTCGGTCAGCACGGCGTTAGCATTATAAACTTCACAAAAGAATTTAACGAAAGAACTAAAAACGACGTGGGTCTTATCATACCCGTAGTAATAACGATTTATGCCGACCGCTCGTTTTCGTTTATAACAAAAACCCCGCCCGCTTCGGTTCTTATTAAAAAAGCGTGCAATATAGAAAGCGGTTCGGGAACTCCGAACAAAGATAAAGTTTCAAAAATCACAAAGGCGCAGATTCAAAAAATCGCAGAAATGAAAAAGCCCGACTTAAACGCTGCGTCGCTTGAAACGGCTATGTCCATGATTGCAGGCACCGCCCGCAGCATGGGCGTCGAAGTTACGGATTAAAATTAATCGCCGAACAAGTTCGGCATATACGAAAATGAGGAGGTTATATTAAAATGGCTAAAAGAGGAAAAAGGTATCAGGAACTCGCGAAACTTATAGATAAGAATAAATTATACGAGCCGGAGGAGGCTTTGAATTTGTCGAAGGAAACAGCTAAAGCAAAATTCGACGAAACTATAGAACTGCACATAAAACTCGGCGTGGATTCCAGACATGCTGACCAACAGGTCAGGGGCGCGGTCGTTCTGCCTCACGGGACGGGCAAAACCGTAAGAACTCTCGTGTTTGCCAAAGGCGACAAAGCAAAAGAAGCGCAGGACGCAGGTTCGGACTTCGTCGGAGCGGAAGAACTCGTTCAAAAAATTCAGAACGAAAACTGGTTTGATTACGACGTTATAATCGCTACGCCGGACATGATGGGAGTTATAGGTCGTTTGGGAAGAGTGTTGGGTCCGAAAGGGCTTATGCCGAACCCCAAAGCCGGAACTGTTACAATGGATATATCAAGAGCTATTCAGGAAGCCAAAGCGGGTAAAATCGAATACAGGCTCGACAAGACAAATATTATCCACTGTCCGATAGGAAAAGCGTCGTTTGACGGTTTAAAGCTGAAAGAAAATTTTGAAACTTTAATGGGCGCGGTTATAAAAGCGAAACCCGCAGCCGCTAAAGGGACGTATATAAGAAGCTGCACGGTAGCGGCGTCGATGGGTCCGGGCATAAAAGTAAACGCGGCAAAATTAAGTTAGTAAATAAAACATTTACAATAAAAAATCCCGATAGAACTGAATTAATTCTATCGGGATTTTTTCTGTTTATTGCAATCAGAATTTACAATTTTACCTATTTACCTAAACTTCTATTTCGTTTATATCCTCCTGTATATCATATATCATGTCCTCTACAAGCTCGGTCCACTTTTCGGAAGCTGTGCTGTATTTTTTGGATATGTCCGGCAAAGTGTATCCGTTGAAATATTTCCCGCCGTCGGTAAGATAATTTTCGGATAATAATTTCGCCATATAAACTACGCAGTCGCTTTTTGAATCAAAAGATTTATAAACCCTCACCGAATTGCTCCAGCCTACAAGCCCCCCGAGATTGTTTCTCGATTTTGCTATCGAACTTTTTCCGTTCCCGCTCTCAAGCCTTACAATCGCAAGTATCAGTATGGCGTTTACTCCGTAATCCTCCTGAACCTCTACAAGCGTTTCTTCAATTCCTGATAAACTTGGGAATTTTTTCATATATTCCGTGAGCATTTTTTCGTTTACATTTGATTTTTTTCTCATGTCCGTAGTTTTTATATTATCTTCCGTGAATACTACATATTCATCTTCTTTTTCTTTATCCGCCGCGTAAACCGTAAGATTTACCCCCGACGAAACCGTCAGGCAGAGCGCAACCGTCAGGCACAGCAGAATTTTTAAATTTCTTTTCACAAGCATAAAAAAACCTCCTTGTTATTAATTACGATATGCCGGATAATAAAAAAAAGTAAACTGCCCTTTCCGGCAATCGTAATATTTTATATTCAAAGTCATTTTAAAATATTCCAAAAAAACATATAAATTAAATAATAATTAATTAAATTCACTCCTTATTTTCCATTATTTAATATGTTTTACGTTTTACGACAAATTATTCAAATTAATTAAAATCGGCGAATATTTTCATGTAATTTTAAAATATGTCTTTACTTTTTGCTGTTTATGTGTTAAAATTTTCTTAGTTAAGCACACAAGCATATAAATATATTCTGATAAATTAAACTGCGTGCAAATAAAAATTAAACAGATTTAAAAAATTATATTAAAATTTTAAATTTCAGGAGGTAGCAAAAATGAGTTATTTATTGGGAATCGATATAGGCACTTCAAGCACAAAAACGGTTTTGTTCAGCATATCGGGAGAAGTTGTCGCTTCGGCTATGGACGTTTATCCGCTGTATCAGCCGCGCAACGGCTGGGCTGAACAGGACGCTGACGACTGGTGGAACGCGACTGTAACGTCGGTAAAAGAAGTTATAACAAAATCGAAAGTCAATCCTAAGGATATAAAGGGGATAGGGCTTTCGGGGCAGATGCACGGTCTTGTCATGCTCGGCAAGGACAACAAGCCAATACGCAGGTCTATTATATGGTGCGACCAGAGAACCGCGCTTGAATGCGACCAAATCACCTCTCTTGTCGGAGCGGAAAAACTTATCGAAATAACCGCGAACCCCGCATTAACTGGTTTCACGGCTTCTAAAATCATGTGGGTAAAAAATAACGAGCCCGAAATATACGCGAAGTGCGAGAAAATCCTGCTGCCGAAAGATTATATAAGATATAAGCTGACGGGCGAGTTCGCAACGGAAGTCTCGGACGCTTCGGGTATGCAGCTTCTGGATATTCCAAAAAGGCAGTGGAGCGGCTATGTTTTGGATAAACTGGGAATAGACGCGGGCTTATTGGGCAAATTATACGAATCTCCCGAAATAACCGGAACTGTGACAAAAGAAGCGGCGGAAAAATGCGGGCTGTGCAAGGGCATACCCGTAGTCGGCGGAGCGGGAGACCAGGCTGCGTCTGCAATCGGTAACGGCATAGTTAAAGAGGGCGTGCTTTCCGCGACAATCGGAACGTCCGGGGTTGTTTTCGCTCACCTGAATAAAATAGCGATTGACAAAAAAGGCAGGGTTCATACATTTTGTCACGCAGTCCCCGGAGCATGGCATGTCATGGGCGTCACTCAAAGCGCGGGATTATCGTATAAATGGTTCAGGGACAATTTTATGACATGCGAAAAATTCACAGCCGAACAGCTTGAAACAGACCCGAACGCATTAGTTGATAAAATCGCCGCAACTTCTCCGGCGGGCGCGAACGGACTTATGTATCTGCCGTATCTTATGGGCGAAAGAACGCCGCATCTGGACGCGGATTGCAGGGGCGTATTCTTCGGTCTGTCAGCTATGCACGAGAAAAAAGATTTGCTGAGAGCCGTTATGGAGGGCGTTGTATTCTCAATGAACGACTGTTTGGGTATAATACGCGGCATGGGTACGTCGCCGAACTTTATATATGCCGCAGGCGGCGGAGCTAACAGTCCGTTATGGCGGCAGATGATGGCTGATATAATGGGGATAGAAATCGCCGTGAACAACTCGACCGAAAGCGGAGCGCTGGGCGTTGCGATACTTGCGGGAGTAGGAGCAGGAGTTTATAAAGACGTTGTGTCCGCGTGCGATTCAATAATCAAGCGTCAGGATTCACAGACATGTCAGGAGAAGAACAAGAGTTTATACGAGGAGATGTATAAGATTTACGTCAATTTATATAAGTCGCTCAAGAAAGATTTTACAGAGCTTGCGAAAATCAACCAGAAGTTTTTTGTATGAGACTGTCAAGTTAGGGAGTAAATTTTTAATAATATATATAATTCTATTGACAATGCACATAATAATATATATAATATTATTATGGAAAGAGGTGTTATCATGTCGCAAATAAATGTAAATATAAGAATGGATAGGGACGTCAAAGAACAGGCAGACGTTTTATTTAATAATTTAGGCTTTAATTTAACGACGGCTATTAATACGTTTGTCAGGCAGGCAATCAGGGAACAAGCTATACCTTTTCAGCCAAAACTTAAACGTAAATCATTAGATGATTACCTTGCGGAATACTATAATAAACCTATTGAAACGATTTTGAGAGAAGCGGAGGAAAGAAACGAAAAAGAAAGACCAACGGAGATTGACTGGGGAAATCCGGCAGGTGAAGAATTATGATAAAGCAAGGCGATATAATACGGGTTGATTTTGACCCGCAGGCGGGACACGAACAAAAAGGACGGAGACCTGCGTTAATAATCAGTAATAATACGTTTAACAGATATTCGAGTATGTATATGATATGCCCGATTACGAACACAGATAAAAAACACGCTTTTCATATTCCGCTCGATGACAGAACAAAAACAAGCGGTACTATTTTATGCGACCAAGCCCGCGTTTTTGATATTAGAGCAAGAAATTATGAATTTTTGGAGCAATTACCTTATGATATACTTGAAAAGGTAAAAAATTTATTAATTAGTTTTATTGACTAATTCAGATTTTAATCTCCCAACTAAAACAAACAAACAACAATTATCAAAATAAACAATATGAGGCGTAATAAACTTATGAACACTGGAAATAAAACAAAAAAAGATATAATTATAACGATTTCTTGTTATGTTGGCTATATGATATTGTTTATTCTCTTGCCTTTTATCATCACGCTTATATTTCCATATAATTCAATATCATATCTGACATTCTATATGATAATTGCTACACCATTGATTATATTATTTTCTTCTTTTATCATAGGATATTATAAAAGCTGGCTGTTTTGGACTGCTCCGATATTCTACTTTATTTTTACAGCAATATATATGTGTTTTGTGGAAATATCGTCGTATCAGAATATTAATGATTTTATATATTTTGGACCTTTCATTTACATTTTGTCTGCTGCGAATTTATATGCTATAGCATCTGGAATTGGACTTGTAATTGGTTATTTTGTTAATGGTCGAAAGAAATAATAAAAACAAAAAATAAAAACTCGGAGGTAAAAATTTATGTTCAACGGATTAAACAACAATCTCGGCAATTTATACAAACTGTCAAACGCAAAAACGCGCTCGGTCTCTCCTGAAAATTTTACCGGAGAAAAAGGCAAAGGCGGTATGGCAACTGAGGGCAACGGCAAGGGCGCGGCAAGAGATTTAGGGCAGGGCTGGAAAATAAGCCCATGCGTAACAGTAAAACCCGGCGAAATTTTCACTATGGCTGATGTAAAAGCAAGCGGAGCTGTAAATCATATATGGTGTACAACGTCTGGCAGAAACTGGAGAGATTTTATATTCAGAATTTACTGGGACGGTTCGGACAAACCGAGCGTCGAATGTCCTCTCGGAGACTTTTTCTGTGCGGGCTGGGGCGAATATATTCCCGTGACTTCGCTTGCCGTATGTGTAAATCCCGGCAGAGCGTTTAACTGCTACTGGACTATGCCGTTTAAAAAAGGCTTTAAAATGACTCTCGAGAACAGAGACGTTAAAGATATGACTATATTTTATCAAATTGATTACACCGAAACCGAAATCCCCGCAGACGAAGATATTGCGTATTTTCACGCGCAGTTCAGACGAACGAATCCGCTGCCGTATAAAGAAGTCTATACTATTCTTGACGGCGTAAAAGGCAAAGGTCAGTATGTCGGGACTTATCTTGCATGGCAGGTCAACAATAACGGCTGGTGGGGCGAAGGCGAAATTAAATTTTATATGGACGGCGACAAAAAATTTCCGACTATATGCGGAACGGGAACGGAAGATTATTTTTGCGGTTCGTATGACTTTGAAAGCCCTTATACTCATCAGTATGAGGATTTTACAAGTCCGTACACAGGTTTTCATCAGATATTAAAATCAGACGAATTATACAGGGTTCAAAAAAGATTTGGCATGTACAGATGGCATATAACCGACCCAATCAGATTTGACGAAGATTTGAAAGTCACTATACAGGCTTTGGGTTGGAGAAGCGAGTGGAGATATTTGCCCTTGCAGGACGATATAGCGAGCGTTGCATTCTGGTATCAGACAATGCCTGCGGCTGATTTCCCGAAACTTGGCGACAGAGATTATTTAGAGGTTATATAAAGCAAACATGTCCGATAATAATTATAATAAACTTGAGATAACCGTAACAAAAATCCCGTTTAAATACAACAGCGGTTCAGCCGGGAAAAAGCTCGTTTTCGGCGTCATATTGTTTATATTATGCGCTTTATCGTTTATAATTTTATCGTCTGAGCGGATAATTTATACCGACGATTATTACGGTCAGGTCAGACTGTCCGACAGGATTAATCTTATCAACGACGAATACGACGTTTTGGGAAGTCTTGACGGCGTGTCGCTTAGAACGGAGTTTGACGTTTATTCTCCCGATACAACAAGAGTGTTGGTTTATTGGGAGAATACGACAAATCAAACCTTTCTGTACGGAGTTCATGCCGTATTATATAAAAAAATCGGCGGCAGATTTATACCTTTGGGATATATCGGCGGATATATAGACCTTGGAATTATTTTAAAACCGAAACATACAAACAAAATGGTATATTCTATTTCATATACTATTGAAACAGGCGCGGAAACATATAAATTAGGCGATTTAAAAGCGGGAACATATCAAATCAGGGCAAATTGTTTTTCCGATGACGACAGTCCCCGCAAAGAATATACTCTTACGGCAGAATTTGAAATATCAAACGATAAATCAAAATGGGGAAAGAGTGCGCTGGATTTTTTGAACGGCGAATTTGACGACGTGACTGCATTTGACAGGGTTTTCGGCGCATACGCCAATACGGATTTTCGCTTATATAAAAACAAAACGACCTACGATTCAATACTCACAGACGGAGTTCACGAATACGATATAGGCAAAGGTTCGGGAAAATGGGGAGTTGTTTGCAATTATGAATATAAAGCCGACAGTAAAATATATCTTGTTTATTCGTATTCGAGAACAGTTGACGAAAAACACTGCTCTTATCTGTGCGCTTTAGATGTGACTGACAATTCAAACGTAAAAGAAGTCTATAAATCCGAGCCGTTTATCAGCGATTACGACGTTGTTTTTGTCATAAACGAAAAACTGGAAAAGAGAGACGACGGACAACTGTATGCAGTATTGGACGAAAACGGCGACTTTGTGATGGATAACAGATTTAAAATGTTTTATGAAAAGTACGAAGATAACGGATACGGTTCGTTTGCAGGCGGTCAGATAGGCTGGCTTGTCTATGAAAACGGCGGTTTCTTTTATGAAGAATATACGGAAAATCAATAAAGATAAAAAAATAAACCAAAAGGAGAAAAAATTTTATGCAGAACACAAATCAGGCGATACCGAGACCGGAGTTCCCGAATCCGCAGTTTGAGAGAAAAAACTGGCAGAATCTTAACGGCAAATGGCAGTTTAAGTTCGACCACGGCAACTCGGGAGAAGAAAGAGATTTCGTAAACAATAACGAAGTTTTTGACGCTGATTTTATGTATATCAACGTCCCGTTTACTTATGAAAGCCCTCTTTCGAGTATAAATATAAAAGATTTTTGCGAATGTGTGTGGTATAAAAGAACTTTTAATATAAAAAATAACTGGAATCTGAAAAAAGGCAGAATTTTACTGCATTTCGGCGCAGTCGATTATTATGCCAAAGTGTGGCTGAACGGCAAATATATAAATTTTCACAGAGGCGGAATGACGCATTTCTCGTTTGATATAACAGAATTTGTGCAAATCGGCGAAAATAAAATCGCCGTGAAAGTTTCAGACAATATGCGCGGGGGCAAACAGCCGTCCGGCAAACAGAGCTTCGGCTACTTTTCAGGCGGCTGCAATTATACAAGAACAACCGGGATATGGCAGACGGTATGGCTTGAATATATCCCGTTTGAAAGTTATATAAAAGATTTTAAAGTTTATACCGACGTTGAAAATCTGACTGTCACAATAAACGCCGCTTTCCCGAAAGGCGTAAAAAACGCTTCTTTCGGAGCCGAGATTTTTTATAAGAACAAATCTATAAGCTCAAAATCGATTAAAGCAAGCGGCACAAGCGCGTCCGTGCAGTTGGAAATCAAAAAAGAGGATTTGCGTTTATGGGACGTCGGTAAAGGCGAATTATATGATTTAATATTGTCTTACGGCGTTCAGGGCGAAAATAAAGATACTGTTTACAGTTATTTCGGTATGAGAAATGTCGCAGTGGACGGCTATAAAATTTTAATAAACGGCAAATCCGTATTTCAGAGACTGGTTTTGGACCAAGGATTTTATCCCGACGGCACATGGACCGCTCCGTCTGCCGAGTCTCTCAAAAACGATATTGTACTCTCAATGGAAGCGGGATTTAACGGGGCAAGACTGCACCAGAAAATATTCGAGCCGTTATTTCACTATTACGCCGACTCTCTCGGATATATAACATGGGGAGAACACGGCAACTGGGGAATGGATTATTCCGCCGAAAGCTATCAGAATTTTACGTGCGAATGGCTCGAGGAAATCAACCGTGACTTTAATCACCCGTCGATTGTGGGCTGGTGTCCGCATAATGAGACGCACTGGGGACAGCGCAGGGACGATTTAGCATATATTTACAGAACCACAAAATTAATCGACCCGACGCGTCCTGTTATTGATACATCAGGTTATGTTCACGTTGAAACGGATATATTCGATATTCACGATTACGACCAGAACCCCGAAACGTTTAAAGAAAGATATTTAGCTCTCTTGGACGCGGATAATAAAGCGGCGGTATTCCAGAACGATAATAAGTGGGACAGGGAAAAAATCATGAAGTATCCGTATTTTGTGAGCGAGTTCGGCGGCACATGGTGGCAAGATGTAGGGCGCGACGACCCTGGCGCGCCGCAGGGTGATGCGCATACGCAAAGCTGGGGATACGG
>JGI20166J26741_10758892_pt1 | contig 15171 bp, 12 predicted proteins | sample TergutCu122P5_FD_26741 | JGI IMG/M metagenome (IMG submission 26741)
TGAGTAATTTATTTGAAAACTGTGCAGTTACATTTACAAGAATTTCAAGGTTATACCTACCGCTGTATATTGTCCTTGTAGTTAAGCTGATTGTAGCTAGGTGGAGTCTCTGTTGATGACTTGCTGTCACAGTAGTCATGATGGGGTGAGATTCCTCCAAGCATTACTGAGTCGTGTTCCTGCAACAATAATCAAAATCAGAAACTTGTGATTATATTGCATGTGTCACAAAATAGCTTGGAGGACGCAAAAAATGTACCAAGTAGTGTTCATTTCATCTGAAAAGCAACAAAACAATTCATTTGTAGAAGTTACTGTGTGCTTCCCATAATTAGTACAGTTAACATCAAGAGTTTTTTTTTTTTTTTAAACATAATCTGGGCTATCTCATGGCTAAAAACTCTTGGGATAGTAGGCAGTACAAAATGAGCCTCCAGTTAATATAATATGAAATTGTGTTGCCAGCATTATTTTGTTTTACGAATGATTACTATGAAATATCAATGCCTTAGTACCTTCATGATTTTGAAGCTGCAAGTATTATGTGTTTCTCTGTATGAAAATATCATGAAACACTACAATTTCAGACCAAACACAAATACAAATTTTCAAACTGCAAAAACTCTCCCTTGTTTCAAATATATTGCAACTAACAGTCTGTGAATTAATGTATAGATTTCTAGAGTATTATACATGAGACTGAGTGAGAAGAGACAAGTTCCTCCCTCACCTTACCCTTGTCCTGTCTCTGCTCTAACAAGCATTCTACATTCTGTAAACTAATCAAGTTCTTAAAATCTGAAGACCACAGGAAGCAATAGTACTTATGCCATGAATATATATCTTATTGTACTGTATTTATTGATAATTCCAGAATCCATTGTTGGCAATACAACCATTGGATACAGAACTTGTCCAAAACATATACTATTCTGAGCATTACATATAGAATAATTCATAAGATCGAATCAACATAGACATTACTTATAACTATGTACATATTAGTGCCATATATGCCCTCAAACAGATATACTTGTAAATGTAAACCTATATCACAGAAACTTATATAGATTCAATCATCGGACAGGGTCTAACACTGAATGATTGTAACACTTTGATTACAAATATCTGTTTTTTAAAGTACTCCTCTAAAAAAATGTCAACAATAACAAAGATAGCAATTCTGATAATGAAAGGGATAAAACTGATACAAAAATATCTCTAAATAGTTGTATATCTTTTCAAAACATCATTTAGACAACATATCTGATCACTAAACTTAGAACTTAATATCATACACTATGATTAAACTGAACTTTCATTCTGACTGAAATATTCAACTACAGTATAAAATGAATGTAATTGTAGGAAATTATTAAATTGCTTAACATTACTTGATAAATTCTTTATTTGAGAGGGAAGCTTGGTAGACACTTTGATGCCAAAATAAAGTGGTAATTTCTGATAAATTGTTAAATGTGATGATGGCTGGAAAAGAGGGGTGTTTTTCATGGTTTTCATGTTAGGTAGTTGAGAATTTTTCTTAAATAAATTTTTGTTAACCACAGACAGGGCTAGAGAAAATATACACTGAGATGTTAAAGGTAAAATTGTTAAAATTTTAAAAAGTTCTCTACTAGAGTCTCTTGTTCTGGCTCCCATTATAATTCAATTAATTTTCTTTAAGCCTAAAAATATTATCAATGTGTGAGGAATCTCCCCAAAATATTTGCCGATAAGTCATAATAGAATGAAAGTAAGCACAATAATCATCTTCAAGGTATCCCACGATAGAAAGGGTTTAACCACTCTAAGTATATAACAGGCTTGGCTTAATTTTAAGGTGTGGCATCCCCGTTGTGTATTAATACAGTGTATAAAGAGTGGGTAAAAGTCAAACACAACTATATTATATTATGTAGCTATATGGTGGAAGGTAGCTAACAACCGATGATTGATTCTATATAAGTTTCTGTGATATAGGTTTACATTTACAAGTATATCTGTTTGAAGGCATATATGGCACTAATATGTACATGGTTATAAGTAATGTCTATGTTAGCTACCTTCCACCATATAGCTACATAATATAATATAGTTGTGTTTGACTTTTACCCACTCTTTATACACAGGCTTGGCTTATTTGGGTGTAATCATATATATATATGGCTTTTCCAGGACAATGGGTTGTCAATTGTTATTCCCAGAAACTTTCAGGTAGAGGTGTTTAATATTATTGTATTGTTATGATTAATATTCATTACTCTATGAGGGTTATGTCTAATTATACATTGCATGAAAAAAGTTTTAACAAAATTAAGGAAAGAAAATTAGAAGATAATCATTCATTCATAGTTTTGAAAACCATATGAATAACTTTTTCAAAACCAATAAAATTTGGGTTGCCAACTACTACACTTGTATCATCCACAAATAGTATTGTTTTAGGAACATCACTTCAGTTTGTACTAATCGTAACATTAGGTAGGTCGTTAATATAAATTAAAAAAAGCAACGGCCCCCATTACTGATCCTTGTGAAACACCATGCTTAACTATAGCCCAAATAGAACAGGTATTATTATTCGAGAATTTATCCTTACAGATCAATCTCTGCTCTCTACCTTCAAGATAAGATTTAATTAAAGTATACGCTTTGTCCATTATTCCATAAACTTCTGATTTTGGTAATAAAATACTACAGTTAACACAGTCCAAAGCTTTTTCTAAGTCAAAATAAATACCTCCAGCTAATCTTGTATTGTTAAGAGCCTTGTATGTTTCGCAAATTAAAGTATAAGAAGACATTTCTATTGATGATTTTGACCTGAATCCAAATTGTACATTTACTAAAATATTGTTATTATTAATACAAATCAAAATCCTTTTATATATGACCTTCTTCAATGCCTTGGAAAATGAAGTTAATTATGAAACTAGTCTGTAATTAGCCATATTTTTCTTATCACCCATTTTAAATAGTGGTTTTATGATAAAATATTTTAAGGGTGCAGGGAAGATTAATGGTGATACGGATTTATTACAAATATAATTTAGAGCAGAATTAATAAAGGGAGCATTAATTTTAAGATTTTCATTGAAGTTTCACCATAACTGTAAGAATTCTCTGATTGTAGAGAAGTGATAAGCTTTTCAATTTTTTTAATTGAAGTATTACTGGATTTTACTTTTGGAAAGGGATTTTTAAATAATTGTGATAAGTATTGCACTCTTCATCGTGTTATTTTAAAACGTCACTATTTTTCTAAGTATTCCAGGGTTAAGATCAACAAATAAATAAATGAACTTACAGAGAAGCTCTGCCCTTCCTGAAGCAGTTCCATTTGGAAATCAGATTTGGAAATATCCACTAAATTTTCCACAAAATTTGCCAAATCCGTGTATTGCTTTGTCACCTGTTGTCTCTCTATCTGCACTCTGTTTCTGATGGTCTATGACAATAAAAAAAAAAAGCCAGACAATACTTCTAAGAATAACAATATTACAAAACAAAATTTTACAAAAATGAACAGTAAGATTTCTGAATTTTATAAAATGTACACATTTAATTTCATGTGACACCTTCAGCACTCAGATATATGTTACTAATTAACAGGTCTGGAAAGACACAATCTGTCCTTGAAAGGAGGAAGTTTAAGAGGAAGGAAAGGGGGTACAAGAGGTTAAAATAAAACACAGCAAATATGTACAAGAAGAATTAGAGAACAACATGCTCTTGCTTGCTGCAGGGAATATATTTGGACTGAAGAGGGAAAAACTAATAGGATAATGTGAAAAATTAATAAAATGTTGCAGTTAAGTGTTTAGTACTGGTGTTTTGTAGTTAGGCAGCTCACAGAGTGACTACTTTGCCAAGATTTTACATGGTTTTCTCAGTCCATTCAGAAAAAGCCAGAACAGTATTAGGCCAATGACATATAAATAATATTGAGCCCTTTTGGAATCATAATTAGTGTGAAAACTGAAGCACTCATAAAAAAAGCCCTTTCTTAACACCATTTTGACCATCACGAATCCCACATGGATTGCTCTGGAATCAAACTCAGGTCTCTGCAGCTAGAAGCCAACAACTAACTGTCTGATTTATGGTATGACAATGCTGACTGAATGTGACTGAAGAATGTCTTGTTGAATTATGAAAAATTTAAATGTACTCTCTTAAAATATTTTACAATCATCCCTCAGCTTACATTATCTCAACTTACATTGTTCTGCACTTACAGTGTTTGGCCCCAGACCCAATATATTAAGACAAGCAAGCAAATTTGTACACACAGCGTTGAAGGTGTTTTGTGTTGCCAAAATCCCATAATCAGGATTTTGCCCTCAACCATATTGTTGAAATTCAGAATCAAAGTATCTTTGAAGGGTTGAGGAATCTATGCCTGAGTCTAACGAGAGGACCACGAGGCTTTCAAATTTGACCGACAGTCTTGGAATCACTGAAGCTGGCATCAAGATGTTTGAGGACATTGATTCAAATAGGCAGTGAGCACCAACAAAAAGAGAGGGAATTATGAGGATGTTTGCTAAGATGAGATGCTGAAGAAGAACAAATCTTTGTCTCTCCAGACTTTAGTGTTTGATTTCTTCAATTTCTCTTCAGCGACTCACACATCGCAAACTGTATTGTTGGACATTGGAGGTATTCCAGATGACCTGTCCACAGTTCAATGGAAAGTACCTCCTCTTGAAGTCATCATTTATCATTTCATATTTTAGTACATGTTTCATAAGCATAAATATATATTTTTCTTGGTCAAAATAGGCTGTCTGAAACCACCCTCCTAACTTTAATATTGCATTTTTGGGAAAATCTATCTCCAAACTAGCTATAAGTTCAGAGGATTATTCTTTATTTAAAAAAATGATTTTTTTTGCAAACACACGCACACGCACGCACGCGCGCGCGCGCGCGCGCACACACACACACACACATATTAGACAGAGATCTCTTTATTCCAGATTCAGTAAAATTAAAATTGTCAGCCTTTCCTCTCCGTTGTTTGTTTTCAGTAGCAGAGAAATTATGAGTAAAATGATACAAAACAAAACAGAAACCGACATCTACAAGATATACCTCACTAAACAGACTTTTGATCTCCTCTTGTATTATTTTACTTTCCTTCATAACTTCTTCAGCGATCTGCTCTTTGTCATCTTCAATTGGGGCCATGAACACATCAGTATTATCAGGTCCCTGGCAAAAATGAAGTGAAATGTTTTCAAATAAGTATGCAGGGTTATGTCACAATGAAAATACTAGTCCATATGAAGTAAGAGTAAGCATGACTGAAATTCTACACATTACATAATTCACAGCACAAACAGTCATGTGATTCATCACAGGTTAACACTAAAAGTTACTTGTATCCTGGTGTTTTATAACTCTTGTTATAATTTCCAGCCTAAGTACAAACCTACCTTAAGTACTCGATGATGGCCAATCACAAATTCTAGTTTCTTTGACCATGGATTGACAAAGCTGGACCATTCTGTTTCAAGCAACACATAACTACCATTCTGCGCCCTAAAGCGATATGGTTTACTGAGAAATGATGATCCATGTTCCTTCATTACTGTAAACAATAACTTTCAAAGTCAAAATGGCATACACAAACAGCAGTGGAGGAGGAGGAAGAGGAAGAGGGGAAAGAGAAACTAAAGAGAGGTTACTGCCATGTGGATGGAACAGTAACTATGGAAATAATGTGGTAGTCATTCAGCATGCAACAGGAGCAGTTAAAGTAGATGAACCAAAACATTTAAAGGTAACATGCAAAAGAGGAAGTGTTGAAAGCCTCTTTTTTCTCTGTTTCAGTACAAGCGATAAACTATCTCAGAGGAATAAATGCTACTAGGAGATTATATTTAATGAGCGAGTTTTAATGTTGCAATGAACAGAATAATAATGTTAAGTAAGAGGTTTCTTGGTGACAGTAACTGACTGTACAGTTCTTAAGTTTTATTCATAACAATCAGGAAAATTAGACTAATCATTAGCAGTAATAGTGTGATTATGGAATCCAAGTTCTTAGCTTTAGTCACATGCATACATGTGTTCATGTGCACCCAGCTGCACATACACATGCACCCACCCACCCACACACACACACACACACACACACACACGCAAACACACACACACCTACCCACCTACGGGCCTTACACAAGATTCATTGTGGAAATGAACAATGTGCCTAGCAATATTTGCCAAGCCCCTCAAAATATTTTTGCAAATTAATACATTTACAATTCCATGGCAGTGAAGATGTATGTTGAAGAGGCATAAATACATCATTTCTGTATTGCCTCTTACACACTCTTTCCACAGACTGGAATTATGAGTGTTGGTGATGAATTTTCAGTGGCATGCCACTAGTAGAAAACAAATAAACCTAATGGCATTTCATACCATGATATTGCGGAATGCACAAAAACATCCCTTGTCTACCAACTAATGTCAGTGGTTCTTAAACAGAATACACTCTGTAAAAACAAGCAAGTCCAGAACAATCCAAATGTTAATAAAGTCCCCCTTCTGTTGTCCATGTCTGCACCTTCATGTCTCCTTGCAATGTATTTTGTATGTACAGGCAGATAAAATTTGACAACAATCAGATGCCAATCACATGTTTTACCATCAAGAGAGAACAATGGCATGAAATTCCTACTTAAAATGATTCTGAGTAACCTCACCATGTGAGATCATGGCAGGAATGTATTACTTTAAATATGGTTTCATAGAAGAGTAGTAGCATTACAGCTCCTGTTAAACAGCACACACAAAACATTTCAGTTAACATTAAAAAAAAAAATTAAAAGCAATTTAAACTGTAATTGGCCAGGTATAACATAACATAAAGCTCATAATCAGCAAAGTAAAGGGCTGAGTAAGTTTAGAAGTATGTATTTCACAGTCAGTATGTCTTATGTAATGACTACATTACATAAACTTATAATCCCACACAGTCTGTTTACATGTTTTATTAAATGATGCTGTCAACTGCTAAGATTAGACAACAGCAATGATAGACAAATTAATGAGTATGGAGCACTGATAAAATGACAGTTGCAGGAGAAAACCTAAGTACTTTGAGGGGGGGGGAAACCCCGTCTCTGTAATTTTTCCCACCACAAGTCCCACACAGACTTGCCCGATATAAAACCTTGTACCTGCAGGGACATGCCAACAACTAACCACCTGATCAATGGCACTCCACACATTAATGGATAACAGATAGTATATTACATAAACTGCACACACTTTATCATAACCTACAAAATATACCCAGTTCTTTGATGTATTATATCCATTATATAATTAAGAACAAAAGCTGCATTAGAAAGTTTTAAACAGTCTCATAGAAATTACATACTATAATTATCAGCCTCACCTGTTTGGTAAATATCCTTTATAAAGGGCATATCTTCTGGATGATAAAATTCCAGAACACATTTTCCCAGCATATCTTGTGGCAGATAGCCAAGAAATGGCATGCTTTCAGGATCTACATGGTTCAGCTGACATGATGCAAGATGACACGTGACAAACTTTGGAGATACACATGTTTCTCCTGCATCTACATAGCACAAATATTAAATAAGAATATAAATACTGCAAACAAATTCTTCCATGCGATTTTTGAGCTATTTGCAGCAGTGTATATGAGAATTTTGTTCGGCTGAGTTATGAAGTTGCTTTATAGGGTAAATGGATGGGGGTCAATAAGTGCAGGACAAACTAACCCTGAAGATGAAGGCAGTACTTTCCTTCAAATCATCAGGATCCAGTTACCTCATATAGCAGAGGAACAAAATCATCACACTCAACTGAGACAGACTAATGATATTGGAAAACACTGCCTCTAAAATACTACAAGTTTACTGGCTGGGTAAGACAGAATACTTATTATTTACAAATACAAGGATGAACAGATGGACAGACTTCCCTTCACCCCTCCCTGACACACACACACAAGTACATGAAGCAGTCATTACACAACAGACATCGGAATTCCTTATCTTTCAAGCTGCAGTAAATTTAATTGTGTTTTTCCTGTTTCCATTAACCATACAGATACATACTGCTCTAATCTGTATCAATGAACACATCTATATACACAGGCACATTTTGTATGAAATGTTTATAAGTCTACAATTACAAACATGGTGACAGCTTGAAACTGCAGGGTACATGCAACATATTTATGTAGATATAATGTGGTCTTAAATAGTGACTTGCATGAGCAGTGGTGGTGGTATTAGTAGTGGTGGTGGTGGTGGTTTATTTCTTTATTATTAGTGTGCTCTCTCAGTAAGTGCAAGGCTAATTACAGACAAAGCACAAGTAAAAAAATTGAAACAAAACAAAAAAAAAATAGTGAGTTAACAACAGAAACTTAAAAAAAATCACAAAACAACATCATTACTAAAGCAGAATCGTCTACCAACATAAACATATTTACAAATCTAGCAAAGCAACAACTACTGCAGTACACAGCACCTAAATAAACCTCTTATGTGTTTTAAGCAGGAACAAAAATGATGCCTTTTTCATAAACTAACACTCAAAATATAGATCCGTATAAAAAAAAACACCTAAGGAGTGTCTCCTAGTGAGTGAATTCTGAAGATGTATGTCTTCTAATACATCTCTATCATGATACAAAAAAATAAAAGTGTTGTGACAAAAAATTGCAAACTTTTTATATAAATGTATACATTCAAATTTATTGGAAGCAACAGCAGCTGTAGATTTCCATGCATTCATTAATGGCTCTGTTAATAGTCACAGCTTTCAATATACGGAGGGTAACAGCCACAGTAACTCTATGAGCATGTCAGTTTTGCAGAAAAACCATTAAGCAAAACATATCTTTCAACATGTTAGAATCATCTACCTTCCCACAAACTGAAGAAATGAAAGTGTGGTGAAAAGAAACGTGCCCTTTGTAACATGATGTGACTCCATGCCTTTGCAGTCATAATGTTTGACATGCTCTAAATGCTAGATTTTTAACTGATGGATTGAAAGAAATGAATCAATAACCTGTCCTCCAAGAATTCCTTATCTTACATCATGGGAATTTTACACATGAGGATTTGTAAAAGACCATCTACATTGAGAAAAATTCATGATTAGGCATACAATTTTACTGGCACTAAGTGATATAATTACACATGCAGAGCAGGCAAGGGAAAAAGTCTTTGTGACTTGCTGAACATTTCACAACAAAGCCCATGATTATATAAATATACATATTTATATCCAAATAAACATGTTATTCAAGTTTAAAACTGGGGGGCTTATACATTTTATGGCCCTGTATTAATCAGCTGTAGAGTATATAGAATGTATGACATTTTAGTTTCCAATTATGCTTTTCCTGTCTTTGCTGACTGGACTAGCCAAAGAAGATTTTGTGGCTTTGTCAGGCCAATGGTGTAATTAATTTACCTCAAGCCCACTGACTTGGAAGCTACAAATGTTAAGATGATCTGCAGTACTAACATTATTCATAACACTGTCAGTAAGGTGTTCTTCGAATTTCAGTCGGGGAATGTTTCGAGCACCAAGAGGTCTATGCAATCTGTCATAATGGGATGGATCACCCCAGGTATCCAGCCCACCCAGCCTCCACTATGTAAGTGAGGATATTACATACAAAATTTTCTTGAACATAGGAATGAATCATGGAATTATGAAAAAAAAAGTCATGTAGCCTTTCACTATGGCACTGAATTTCTTGAACTCCAAACATTAATTGTAAAGAAGTTTGCTCAATATATGGCCAGTCATACAAAACAAGAAATTTATCTCAGCACCTTCTTTCAGCCATAATGACTTAACCTTTTAATTTTCCGCACAGCAGAGACGGTGTGAATTATGAATTGTAAGTTTTATGCAGCAATTAATAAATAAATTTTGTCTCCTTTTCTGTCACCATTCTGTTACCAAATTCTGTAACTAGTGCTTGCTTATAGATCATTCTGAAACACATATTAGCACCAGGAAATTTTTCCAAGAAGATTTATGAAGATACTTTCTTATACCTGACTAGAAAATTCAACTTTCTTACATCTACACTCACGTTTATAAGCTGAGAAAACACGTTTTGCAGTAATAACAAGAAATATGCTGCTACATCCTCCTGTGACACCTTCTGGGTCTATGCTGCCCTCTTGGTCAGCAGGAGTGCCTTGAGATACAAACTCCCGGAATGTCATATTCAATCGGAATGGCAGATATTCAACTTTCTTCTCTGTCACGCAATAACCACTAGACTTGAGACCTTGATACCTTTGTAAGCAGCAGCAGAAAGAGTTCTTTCCGGCATGGGGTCCACCTAAGACATATTTGAAACCCATTAAAATACAACCAAACAACTTCAAATCATAAATATTGCAGATAAAAGAAGAGCTGCAGCTGAAATTAAACAAATCTGTAAATGGTTTACTCTGTAACATAGTATACAGACTTTACCAGGACTTTTTTACTTTCAAAGTGTTATATGGTTTCAGGATACACAAAAAATTTAATTTAATTTTGCCCATAAGAAAAGCATGGCCTTCCTTGTGCCGACTTTCATGTGACTCAAAATTGCTCAAAGGCATTATGTGTAGATCACTTACATCAAATATCATTCAAACCAAAAAATAAATGTGGAAAGTATGGGCAGAAATTCATCTATGCCCTAAAGTGAAGTACAGCTTCCACTATGGTGATTTTAATAAAACTCCCAATTACCCCATACTATTTTTCTGGGAGGGGGGATATCTCCTGTACCAAATTCTATCTAATGTAGATAAAAAATGTAAAAAAATGCTGGGGAAAATACTTCTGTGCTCTTAAGTAAGGTGTGACTTTTGCTGCACCGATTTGCACAAAATCCATAATTGCTGAACGGCATTCTGTAAAGACAGCTTCTGTACCAAACATCACTCATATGAGTGATGAAATATGGAAAGTACAGGAACACCATCATTTACACCTCCAAGTAAAGTATGACTGTCACTCAGCTGATTATCAGGCAACTGGTTTAGTCACTGGTATTAGGTTACAGATGGACAGATGGCTGTGGTCACCAAATGAGGTGTTGTTTATTTTATTTCATAAAGAGCGCCTAAACAGTTGTAGCTGTTTGCGATGTGAAGACTTATGCTATATTTGTGTGTGTGTGTTCAGTTTCTGTACAGGTATTTGACAAAAGTGAACCAATAGACACAGTGGACCTGATGACAGCCGCTTGTTAATCAAAACATGTTGTTCCATTTCTCTGTCTTCCATTGAAATAATGGTGTGATTAAAACAATTATGGCACATAACAATAACATTCACTGGCATGCTGTACCACAATACAATGTCATAGTATATCCCACATAATTTCGCAGTGCAGGGCAGCAAAACTGTAAGGGGGGGGGAGTATGAAAGGTACATTAAAACTATTAATATCCTTGTTCTGAAATGCTTCCAGAAATGTCGCAAAAGGGAGACTGTGGTTATCAGGTCAATATTTAAGCACTACAGACACAACAATGTAAAATTAAGAATATACACTTAACAGGTGCATTCACAGTGAGCTCATCTGTAGATGTGCAGCTGTTTGCTGAATTGAATAATTGGGATGCCAATCTGATAGTAAACAAACATTAAATTCACATGCAATTTTTCACTGTTAGTTGATACTCAGAGTGGTGAGAAACAAAGTGAATGAATAAACAATGAATATCAAGGATTGAATCTGTACTCTCATTACAGATGCTAAAAGAAAATTCAATATACATTATACACAACGTGTTCAATATATGATTCAAATGTATTTTATAATAAAGCACTACATTCAACGAACAAGGCAAGTCTAATTTCAACAGTCTACAGGCAAACTAAATTGCCTTGATTTCGACAGGGGAGCCTTGGTACTTGAAAAGGCCTTTGCTGATTGTTTAATATACAAGTTTGCATGAAGATCCTTTCATTTAATTATCTCTGAAACTATAAGACTTACGGAACACATGTGTGGAACATAAATATGCATTTCTTTCTCCTGTTCTGCTTATGTTCAAAACATTTATGGCTCCTACAAATTAACAAGTTATGCTCAAGATGCAAGTAGAAATGGAAATATGACTTCACAGAAGTCATAGTTAAAATCGAAACTAAACTTGAAATTACTTCATAATTATTTTAAAAACCGTCCAGATTTCATAAAAATCCAGTCACCTGTTCTCAAATAGTTACAAGCATACAGGCAGTAGACTTAGAACAGTGAAGATACAGAATGTTCTTAATAGGCGCACATGGATTCAAATACACCTAAGAAGGAAAAATTTAAAGCTTGTTTCTTAAGTTGGCCATATTAGAGTAAAACCAAAAGTGGCCAACATACACATTTTATTGCATGTATTGATAAGTCTCATCCGATGGCCAAATTACATTTTGTTGTAACCTTTCACAGAATCTGAGATGTGATGTTTATAATGCTAGACAATCTGTATATATGTAATTAATACCCATAATTCTACCAAAGACATCGTGGATTTCTAGTCCTCTTTATATGAAGTGAACCATTACTTCAAAGAGGAGTGAACACTTGTAAAGATTATTTAAAAGGTATGCCTACAGTTGGGTCGCTAATAGTTCATGTTATGTTGAAAATGAAAGACAATAATGAATTCTTACAGAGTATCTATATATTATAGCTTTGGTACCTACTGTAAGTATCCATTTTTTCTTCGAAACTTACAAGTATGTAATGTGCAGTGCACTGCTCAAACTGGTAAATGTTATATAACTGTGTCTGCTCTTATGCAGTGTCATTTAAATTCTGGTCTTCTGCATATTACTATGGGCATATTAATGCTGGCACCTAAGGGGGTAATTAAGCTATATTCCAAATAAAAGTGAAAAGTGACAACCCACTGAACGTCACTATATTTTACCCTCATCATCTGCAGATTTCCTATGAAATTTCAAGAAAAGAAAAACACATGCATCCAACAGAAATAAATAATTCACTTCAAAATAAAGTATATACAAGGTAGGAAGAGAACTGCAGAAATCCACCACAGTAAAATACAAAATCTGGCAGCAAATTCCTCACTGAAAATAAAACATACATTTCAAATACTAGATTACAAAAAAAATTTATGAACACCCTCGCCTCCTCGTTCACTAAAACTTCATAAGTAGAACACAACGTTTATGTTATACACAAATAAGACAAATATATACATAATGGAGTACTTAAAATACAATGCTTGCAGTATACAAACTACATTACAAATAGGTACTTTGTAATGTAGCTTCTCAAGCCCAAGAATCACTGCAAATGCAAGTTCAAAAATTTGCAGAAATTATTTTAGATCCAAATTTCACACCTGAAAAAACAATAATAAAACAATTTTTTAAAAAAATTTCTTGGTAAATTGAGAATGCATCATATAAATAATTCAACAGCTCTGAGGATTTCACAGCAGTGAAAATTCAGATTGTGGTCTTCTTGGTGCATTGTTTCTTCTGGTATTGTGTCAGACTCTGTATTACATACCTTTTGTATTTGTGTGAGTAAGAGGTGTAACAATGCCAGATGTAATATGACTGGTAAATGCAGCACGATCTTTTGGATGAACAAAATCTATAAAGGATTGTCCAAGCCACATGTCCATTGGAAATCCAGCAACATCACTGATGTTGGGAGTGGTAAATACTACCATGCCTTCTTGCATTGATACCACTATGCCAAATTCACCCTGCAACAGAAGATACAGCACCCAGGCCAAAGTGTCACATTTGGGGCTCCATGCCCCAAATGTCACACGAGATTTTGAAAATTCAATTATGTATACATAAGGAAAGTATCATAATGTGAGAACATTAAAAAATTATGTTTAGAGTAATATTTGTGAATTTTTATCATATTTTAAAATAAAAAAATAAGTAAAACAAACCCTCAGTTATGATTTGCAATTCAGATACTTACAAGCATTTTTAGATGCCAGTGGACATTCATTTCTTTAAGACTGGACTTTTTTCAATTAAAGTGAGTAAACAAGCATCCAAAACAATTTTATTACAAATCATCTTAACTCCTACGATCATTACATTGTACAGACACAGTGTAAATACTTATGTTGAATGCTGAGATTTTAGGTAGCAGAAGTTACAATATTCTGATTTGTTTTAATTGATTATTGCAATTAATTACAAAAAACTAACTTCATAAGAATGAACAAGTGAAGTAGAGTATTCAAGGATAATCTCCACGACTTCCACGTATGAAACCTTCCAAGAACACCATTAATTCAGGCCTGTGAAAAATCATATTCATTATACAGGACAGCATACATCACAGAATTCTTCAAGCTGTTCTTGGGACAGTGGAGATAATGTAAGAATTCCAGTAGGTTAATACCTCAATAGTTCAGGGGTAATAGAACTCCTGAACGCCAACAAAATACTTTCTACCTGGCTTGTTTGTTAGTCATGCACCCTTTTGACTTGCTCACATAAAGAAAACTCACAATTTTTTCATATCTTATTCTCTGAGGACAATTTTTCCCTGAATCTGTAACCTCTCTTCTTTCCACTTTACAATCTCTCATACAGTAGATTTTTAAAATGTGCAGAGTGATTCAAAAGACATGCCCCATAGTGAAAAGTCATCCCATACATGCCATACAGGCAGAGAAGGGGTGCATTGGTGGCAGATGGAGCTCCTGACAGGTGAATGGCTCACTCCGGCTGCTCTACACCAGGGAAAGAACACCAGTACCACTACATATACACATACACACAAGATTTCACTTTCATCAGTCCTTACAGCACAATGGCACAGGACATAAAGCACATCATAAGAATAAATCTTATTCACTGCAATCAACAACTACACAATACACCAGCTTCATATGAGCACAAATATAGGTAAAAACCTCATACTTAAAAATAACACAATATTAAAAACGGAAAAAATATCTGGTATAAAACACTAACAGTAATAATAATTAATTGTTAAAAAAATTGAAAAACCCCAATCAGGCCTCATACCGAATAGAATTTGATGTGATTTTTACCGTGCATCATCGTTAATATGTGGAAATAAAATGCCAACTAGATGCAACAGAGGTTTTTATTGCAGATCTTATTGCTTGC
>JGI20166J26741_10761114_pt1 | contig 15165 bp, 4 predicted proteins | sample TergutCu122P5_FD_26741 | JGI IMG/M metagenome (IMG submission 26741)
TTCGACTGAGTCGGCGGGGTCGGCGACGCCGGCGGGGTCGGCGACGCCGGCGGGGTCGGCTGAGTCGGCGGGTTCGGCGGGGCCGGATCTGCTGGTGGCATGGGGTCTCTCCTTGTGGCGCCGTCGAGTGTAGTCACGATCAGGAGCGTGAGTGAGGGTGACCACGGCGACCACACGGCCACAACGTGCTCGCGGGTAGGATGGGCCCGAACTCTACTCGGGAGAACTTGATGAAGGCGGATCCCCAAGACCAACGGCGGCTCCTCGACCTCCAAACCGTCGACAGCGCCATCGACCAGTTGGAGCAGCGCGTCCTGACGCTGCCCGTCCACGCCACGATCAACGACCTGGCGCAACGCCGCCAGGCGGGCCACGACGCGGTGGTGGCGGCGCGCACCAACCGCGGCGACGCCGAGGCCGCGCGGGCCAAGGCTGAGGCCGACGTCGTGCCCGTGAAGGAGAGGCTGCAGCGCAACCAGAAGCGGATCCAGGACGGGACGCTGGAGGCCAAGGCCCTGACGGCCATGATCGACGAGGTCGCCCACCTGAAGACCCGCGTGGCCACGCTGGAGGATCAGGAGCTGGACGCCATGGAGGCCCTGGAGCAGGCCGAGGCCGGCGTCAAGGCGGCCGAGGAGGCCCTGGCCGAGGTTGAGGCGGACCTGACGGCGGCCGTGGCCGACCGGGATACCACGCTGGCGCGGGCCCGCGAGGAGATGGCGGCGCTGCGGGCCCGGCGGGCTGAACTGGCCGGCCCGCTGCCGAAGGATCTGCTGGCCCTGTACGACAAGGTCCGGGCCCGCTACCACGGGGTCGGCGCGGCCTCCCTCCAGGGCCGCCGCTGCACCGGCTGCGGGCTGGAGGCGACGACGGCCGACTTCAACGCCTACCAGGCGGCGCCGGCCGACGAGGTGGTGCGCTGCACGGAGTGCCAGCGCCTGTTGGTGCGACTCTGATGCCGTCCGCCCACCTCGCCCTCGCCACCGCCGACGCGGACTTCTCCGCCGGCGTCGACCGCCTCCTGGCTTCCCTCGGCCTGGCCGACGATTTCAGCATCGACTCCCTGGTCGAGGCCGACGTCGCGGCCCTGGCCCTGCCCTCTTTGATCACGGGCGGCTCCGGCTACGCCGACCGGACCGACCTCGAGCTGGTCAGCCTCGACCCGGTCGGGACGACCGACATCGACCAGGCCGTCTTCGTCGAGCGCCAGGGCTCGGGCTATCGCGTCTGGCAGGCCATCGCCGACGCCCCCTACTTCGTCTGGCCCGGCGGCGAATTGGAGGCCGAGTCCTTCCGGCGCGGCCACACGATCTACGCCCCGGGCCGCCGCCGCCCTCTTTACCCGCCCGTCGTCGGCGAAGGGGTCGGCTCGCTGTTGGCCGACGGCAAACCCCGCCTGGCGGCCCTGTGGCAGATCGACCTCGACGCGGCCGGCGCCGTCGTGGCCGCCCGGGTCTCCCGGGCCGTCGTCCGCAACCGCGAGCAGGTGGACTATGAGACCGCTCAGGCCGAGTTGGACGCCGGGACCGCCAGTCCCACCCTGGAGTTGGTGGCCGAGGTCGGTCGCCTGCGCCAGGCCCAGGAGGCGGCCCGCGGCGGCGTCAGCCTCGACGTCCCCGAGTTGGTGGCCGAGCGCGCCGAGGCCCCTGTTGACCTGCGCGAGCAGGACGCCGGGCCCAGCGACCGCCACGCGCCGGAGACCGACTCGGTGACCGCCTCCGGCGACATGCCCGAGAGTCCCCACCACCAGCCCTCCCCGACCGACCCGGACACCGCGGGCGGCGACGCCAGCCGCCCCTCCCACCACCAGCCGTCCCCGACCGACCCGGACGCCGCGGACGGCATCGCGGGCTGGCGGCTCTCTTTCCGCCCGCTGACGGCGATCCAGGGCTGGAACGCCCAGATTTCGCGGTTGACCGGGGTGGTGGCGGCGAGGATGATGCTCGACGCCGGTGTCGGCATCGTCCGCCTGGCGTCGCCCGCCCGGCCGGCCGAGGTCGAGCGGCTGCGACGGATCGCCGCCCGTCTCGGCATCCCTTGGCCGGCCACCATCGGCTACCCCGATGTCGTCCGCCAGTTACGCCCCGATGAGCCGTCGCACCTAGCCCTGCGCCACGCCGCCCGGACCCTCTTCCGCTCGCCGGGCTACGAGACGTTCGACCGGGGCGCCCCCATCCACTCCGTGGCGCACGCCGCCGTCGGCCTGCCCTACGCCCACGTCACCGCTCCCTTGCGGCGCCTGGCCGACCGCTTCGGCGCGGAAATCTGCTTGGCCGCCAGCGCCGGCGTGCCGCCGCCGCCGTGGGTGACGCGCCACCTGACCCGCCTGCCCGCTGTCATGGTCGCCGGCGAGGCCAGAAAGCGCCAGGTCGAGGCTGGCGCCCTCGACCGCCTGATCGCGCTCACCCTGGCCGACGCCGTCGGCCAGACATTCCCCGCCACGGTCGTGGCGGCCAAGGGCCACCGGGCCACCGTCCTGCTGCGCGAACCGACCGTCGAGGTCACCGTCCCCGCCGCCCCGCGCCTTGGCAGCGAGGTCACGGTCCGCCTGGCCGGCATCGATCACGAGCGCGGCCGCGCCATCTTCGAGCTGGCCTGACCCCGTCCTGCCGCGACGGCGCGTCTTCTCCCTCTGACCTCGCCACCACCAGTGGCGACCACCCGCCTGTTCGCGCTGCCCTCTCCCTCCGGCGGAGTCCATCCGCCTTAACGCCACCACCAGCGGCGACCACCCGCCTGTTCGCGCTGACCCCGACCCCCGACGGCTGCGACGCCCCGTGCCCCCCGCTCGACCTCACCCGCCAGACGTGACAAGGAGGGGCCCCGCTCGGGGGCCCCTCCTTGTCGGGGGGTCAATCAGTCAGCAGCGGTTAGGCGTGCTGGGGAATTGCCTCTTCGTCCTGCCTGCGGCGGCGCCAGGCCACCAGGATCAGTCCCGCGCCGAGGGCCGTGGCCAAGGCCGCGGCTCCCGCCAGCGAGGTGGTGGCGTCCGCACCAGTCTTCGGGATCACATGCGTGACCAGGAAGGTGCCCTTGGCCGGACCGGAGTGGTCACCGCGAAGGACGACCGTGTGGGGCTTGCCGCCCTGTTCGAACGCGTCCGTGTCGGGCGCGTTGTAGATGAACTGGACGTCGCCCTTGTCGTTGGCCGTGGCCCACCCCAGGTCGATCACCCCGTCAATCCAAGCGTGGACCTTCTCGCCCGGCTGGTAGGCGTGGCCGACGATGACCTGTTGCAGGTCATCGGGCCTCGTCAGGACCGGCTTGAGGGTGACCCACACGATGTTGGTGTCGTACGCGCTCTGGTTGCCCGCCGGGTCGGTGGCGATGATGTGAATCTTGTCGCCCGGATTCGGCACGTCCTTCGGGTCCGTCACGGGGCAGACCGCGTGGCCCTTGTCATCGGCCGTGGTCGTGCAGATGGTCTTGCCATCCTCGTTCTGGATCTCGATCTTGGCGTTCGGCTCCGTGTCCACCCCGATGTTCTTCGGATCGGTCGTGTCCGGGTTCGAGATGGGAGGCGGAATCGTGTCGACGAAGAACCGGCTCTCCACCGTGTTGGACAAGTTGCCGGCTGGATCCTTGGCCTGGGCCGTCACCGTGTTCCAGCCCTCCGGCGGCTTCTTCAGCTTGCAGTCCCACGTCCCCGACTTGCCGTCGGCGGCGATGACGACCGTGGCCGTGCACTGGTTGGTCGGATCGTTCTTGTCCTTGACGATGACGACGGTCCCCGGATCGAGTGGATGCTCCGGCGTGCCGGTGATCGTGCCAGAGACGGTCATCATCCCCTTGTCGTCGATCATCTTGGCGTTGACGTAGGAACCGTCGGCCGGATGCTCGATCACGGGGTCGGGCGGCGTCTTCGTGTCCACCACGAACGGCCGTTCGACCTTGTTCGACACGTTGCCGGCCGGGTCCTTGGCCTGCGCGGTCACCGTGTTCGGCCCGTCGGGCAGCGGCTTCGGCAGGTCGCAGCTCCACGTCCCGGTCTTGCCGTCAGCCGAAAGCTGGACCGTGGCGATGCACTCGTTGGTCGGATCGTTCTTGTCCTGGACGACGACCACGGTGCCCGGATCCAGCGGATGGTCCGGCGAGTCGTCCGCGATGGTGCCCGACACAGTCGGCGTGTTGTCGTTGATGTGCGCGTCCTTCGGCGGCGTCACGATGACAGGATCCGGCGGCGTCTTCGTGTCATGGTTGATGTCGACGCTGTCATGACCCTCCTTGCCGCCCGGATCGGTCTGCGAGGCCGTGATCGTCACCGGACCTTGCGGAACGTTGCTCAGATCACACGCCCAGGTGTACAGACCGGCGGCGTTCGTGGTCGTGCTGACCGTGGCATCACAGGTGTGCCCATGGCCGTCGTCCACATGCACCACGCCCGGCGTGTCAGTCGTGCCGGTCACGGGGATCGGCTCCTGGTTGTTCGGACCGGGCGCTGGCGTCACAATCTTGACGTTCGGCCCCTCCCTGTCGATGACATAGGGCACGTCCTTCGGATCGGACACGTTGCCGGCCTTGTCGACAACCGTGGCGCGCAGCGTGTAGTTGCCGTCCGGACCGGGCTCGCCCGCAGCGACGTCGCAGACCCACGACCCATCGGCCTTGGTGATCGGCGTCGTGATGCACAACACTTTGCCCGGCGTCTTGCCGTCGGCTCCCATGTCGATCACCGTCACCGGCGCCCCGACCAAAGGCCTCTGCACGCCGGTCACGGGATCCTTGTCACTGGCCGTGCCGGTGATCTGCCACGGCGTCTTGTTGTTGATCCAATCGTTCGGCTTCGGCTTCGTCACGTCGATGACGGGCTTCGTCAGGTCGACGATGAACTTCGCCTCGGCCGAGGGCTCCGACGGCAGTCCGTTCGGGCCGGTGTGGATCGCTGTGATCGTGTGCTCGCCTTCCGCCAGAGGGGCGGTCGGCGTGCAGGACCACACCAGAACATCCTTCGCATCCTTGGTCACAGTACCCTCGCAGATGTTCTTGCCACCCTCAGAGACAGTGACCTTGTCACCCTCCTGCGCTGGATTGCCTGCCGAACTGGTGACGTAACCTTCGATCAACGGCTGCGTGACCTTGATCGACGGCTCATTACCAGGCGTGACGTCTTGCCCGTCCACCTTGGTGATGTACGGCGGGCTGTTCTTAAAAATGTCCTGCGGCATTATCCAGGTCAGGTGTGCGGGCGACGACTTGGTCAGTTCGGGCACCGCTGACCCCATGGGAGTCATGATGATGTCCTTCGCAGTCCTTGTCACGGGATCCGTCACGGTCACATGCACGTCGTGCGAGACCGGACACTCCGGCGCAACCTTGTTGCAATCAGCAGGCAACAGATCTCCCGTCGACACCGGATGAATCGTCGTCTTGCCCACGTCGTTCGTCGCCGGCACCACCTGGCCTTCGGTCAGGGTCACCGTCGGATCCGACGCCCAACCCGGAATGTAGTTCACGTCCGGGTTGCCGTAGCGGTCAAACAGGTAGATGTCGACCTGGTTCGGCTGACCCACCAGGGCGTTGTCCTTGACAATCTCAATACGACACCTCTGGTCGTCAGGAACCCCATCCACTGGCGTTTCGCACGGCGCTCCCGCCTGCCAGGCCAAGACCTTGGACGCTGGCTCGAAGGAACTGTCGTACGACTTCGGCGTCATGGCGAAGGCGCCCTGCAGAGTGGACCAGATCGTCACCTCGCACCAGCCCTGCGCATTCGTCGTGCAGGCGTTCGTGCTCCACTGCAGGCCAGCCGGATGCGTCGCATCCTTCACAGGTGCCTGCGCCATGGTGAAGTTGACTCCACCACCGGCGCAGAGCTGCTTCGTCACGCTGTCACGCAGGTACGCCCTCGCCGTATACGTGTTCTCGGCCTGGTCACCCACCGTCAGCGGACCAGTTGGAGTGACTTCCCAACTGACCGGCTCGGTGCAGGGGCCACTGGTGAAGATCAGCTGAGCCGGCGACCCCGTGATCTTCGACGGATCCAAGGGCGTGCCGTTGAACGACACCGTGATGGGTGTGGGGTACGGCCCAGCGACCAACGAGGTGTAGGTGATCTGCGTCGAGCCGCTGGCATCGGTCTTGGCGATGGGATCCTTCTGCGTCTCAACCGGGCTGGGCGCGTTCGAAGTCACTGTCGCTCCCTCGAATGGCTGGTCCGCGCAGTTCAAGACGGTGACCTTGACGACGTCCTGATCGGTACCGTTCGCCGGGGCGCTGTTCCGCGTCACGGTGACCACGGCCGAGCACGGCACGATGTCCTCGAAGACAATCGTCTGCGGGCTGTTGATGGGCGGCTGCTTGGCCGTGTCGGGCGGCAGGCTGACCCAGTAGGAACCAGCCTTGTCCGACGTGACTTTGACCGGCGCGACGCAGCGACCGTTGCCGCCGGTCACGCAGGTGTTCTTGCCGTCCACGAACGTGACTCCGGACTGAGCCTGGAACGTCACCGTCTGGCCGGTCACCGGGCTACTCGACTTGTCCTTCAGGATCACATCCAGGGTGAAGGTCGAGTTGACCGGCTGAGGCGTTGTCGGCGAAACCACGAGCTCGGCGGTCTCCGCCGTCACCTTGGCCCACCGGAGTGTGGCTGGGCTGTTGTTGACATCAGCCTGCCTGCCTGTGGCCGGGTCCTCGATGGTGGCGTGTAGCTGGAAATCGACGTCAGGCACGTTGCCCGTCACGGTGATGTTGCACTTGCCCGTGGAATCCGTGATGCAGGTGGCCTTCGACAGAGTCGGGGTGTAAGGCTGCCCGCTTTGCGGATCCGTCTGGGTCGAGATCGTGAACGACACGGTCGTGTCTGGGACAAGCTTGTCGTCCTTGTCCCGCGTCGTGACCGTCGCGGTGTACGAGGTTCCCGCCGGGATCGGGGCGATCGCCGTCGGATCGGTGGGCGTCACCACCAAGTCCGAATGCGACGGCTCCGCCTTCGTGGGCACATAGGTCAGAGTCGGCTGCCAACCGGGGATCTTGCTGATTCCCGTCACCGTGATCTCAGTCCCGTAGGCCCCAGCAGTCGGCGACGTCCAGAACAGATCAGCCTCGCCGTTCGTGATTGTTACCGTATTTGGGTTCGGGTGCTGCGGGTTGTTCGTCCCGATGTTGGTGGCCACAGCCTGCCCGGTAGGCACCACGTTGTCGTACTTGTCATGGCAGACCACATGCACATTGGTCTTGTCCTTGTCGTCAGCCAAAGCGGTGCCCTTGACGACGGTGATCACAGACGTGTTCACGTCGCAGTAGGGAATCGGGATGAATGTCACCGGTGGCTTGTCGTTCAGCGTCGTCGTCTTCCCGTCGCCGGGGTTCTTGACGTCGGCCGTGAACTCGAAGTCACCGGCCTTCTCCGACGTGGCTTTCCACATGTACTTGTTCGGCTCGCCGCTCGGCCCGTTGACGACCTGGAACGTCGTGCTGTCCAACGGCCCGATCTGCGGGTTCGTCGTCGGATTCGTCGGGTGACCGATGATCGTGAAGTCCCCCGGCTGTAGGCCGACGCAGGCGTTGCCGAACTCGTCCACGGCCACGATGGTCAGATCGACCATGGCGCCCACGGTCTGCGTCCGCGGCGTCGCCGTGAACGGCGACTTCGGATCGATGGCCTGGCAGCCCCAGAACACGATGTTCGGCGGATCGGGGAAGGTGTACTTCCCCTCAGTCTTCTGCCACCCCGGAGACCCGTCGTACCCGTTCTTGGTCCGGTCGGTCGTCGGCAGGATCGTGACGCCGCCAACCTTGGCGATGATGTCGTACTGCCCTGCCTTGTGGTTCGTTGCCGAGGCCACAACCGGAGCGATGCAGACACCATTGACGTCGGTCGTGCAGGTGGTTGGCGCCAACGTCACCTCGGGCGAACTCGAGGAGAACGTCACCGTCATGCCGGACATGGGCTTGTCCAAGGTGTCGCGCACGTAGGCCGTCACGGTGTACGTGTCCTTTACCCAGACTGGCAGGTGTCCGCTCGTGGCTCGCGCCTGGTACCAGGACAATCTGTCGCTGACATCAGTCACCGTGACTGTGTCCGTCAACGGATTAGCCGGATCGATTCCTGGCGGTGCCGCAGTCACCGGATGTGGCCCGACCACTTGTGGCGGCAGCACGTTCACCGTGTAGGTGCCCGGCTTCGCCGGGTCCTCCCTGTAGTTGCTGAACGTGTTGTCCGGAGTCGGGCCCAGGTTCATCTCGACCTGCGTGATCTTTTCGACCGGGCGACCGTCGCAGTCCTTCGCCACGATCGTCGCCGTAGTCGTCTGCCCAAGGCTCACTTCCTTCGGATCGACTGTCAGGCTCGACGTGTCCTTGCACACGTTGTGCCACTCCGCCGGCTGCGGGCTCTTCTTCTTCGGGTCAGTCAACCCGCTGCCCAGCTCGGCCGGCGCACCCTTCTCCAGGATCGTCGCGTGAATGTTGGCGATTCCCGGATTCTGCGCCGTGACCGTCACCGTGCAACTCCCGGTTGCCGGGTCAGTGTTACAGGTGTCGTGGTTGAACGTCGCGTCCGTGCCCTTGGCGGCGTCTGGAGTGTCCGAGAACGACACCGTGGTCGCCGTCTTGCAGGTGTCGCCACTGGCATCCTTGAGCGACGCGGTCACGTCGTAGGTGTGGCCCACCAAGACTGGCGGTGTGTCCGTCGGATCGGTCGGCTTCAGCGTCATCTCCGACAGCGCCGCGGAGCACACCGTGAACGTCACGTTGTCCTTCGCCGATGCAGGAGTAGAACCAGGGTTCGTGTAAGTCGCCGTCACCTCGTAGTCCGTTGTCGCTGGAGGAGTGGCAGTCACTGGGATCAAGATGATCCCAGGCTTAGTCGGATCCATCGTCTTTCCAGGCGGCGACACGATGGTCACTGGCGCCGGGCTGTTCGGGTTCGACGTGATCGTCACATAGTCGGGATTGACCGAATGCGGCCCACCGTCCGTCAAACACTTGTTGCCGAACTGATCCTTCACCTCCATCGTGCCGTGCGCGGTCTCCCCAGCTCGAAGAGACGTCTCTTCGATGGCGAAGCTCACCTGCAGGTTGCCATCGCCGCAGTCGGGATCCCACTGCCTGTTCTGCGGACTCTTCTTCGTGGGATCCGTCCCTCCGCCGACATCTGTGTTATTGAGGAGACCGTGCAGCGGGAAAGTACCCGCCTCCTCCGAGGTCACGGTCACCGAACACGAATCGGAATCCGGTGTGCTGCCGTCACCGATGGTGCAGGTCGTCTTGCTCAGCTTCGGCTGGCCAGGGATATCGGGATTGCCGGTGTTGTCGGGCACTCTCTGACCGACTTCGAAGGACGGCGTGGCCGAACCTGCCGGGCAGTTCGGCACCGTCACCTTGAGGGTGTACCCGCTCCTAGCCACGGTGTCACCCGTGACCTGCGGGCCAAGCGGGGTGATGTCTAACAGGGAGGTGGCGGGATCGCCGCACGTGCCCCACGAGGCGGGCTGGGGACTCGCCTTCTCGAGATCGAGCGGATCCTTGTCCGGCGGCGCGTCGCCCTTCACGTCAGTCGGGACGTCCACGTTGGTCACGGGGTCGGGCCACGGAATCTTCGCGTGGATCAAGGCTGTGCCCATGTCCTGCGACACCACGGTCACGGGAGTGGTGCACTTGCCGTTCGCGCCGGTCTCGCACTTGAGCGAGCTGAACGTCGGCGTGATCGGCTTGGCGGGATCGGCAGGGTCGCTCGAGAACGTCACCTCAGTGGGCACCGCACACGGCGTGGCGTCCGCATTCCGAAGTTGCACATCGACCGTGTAAGCGTCGCCCGCTTGCGGCTTTGCGTTCGGCGGAGTCAGGATCATGCCTGACATCCCCAGGTTGCACTTGTCGACCGTGAATGTCACCGAGTCCGTGCCCGAGGCCGGACCGTACGCGTCGGAGTACGTCGCCGTCACGTCGTACGGCGTCGTCACCGGGGGATCCGCCGTCAACTGCACCGCGACCTCACCCTTCTTCGTCGGATCCACGGTCGGCTGCGTCCCCGGCACCAAAGTCACCGGCACAGGACTGTTCGGATCCGACGCGATCGTCACCTTCGTCGGATCGATCGCCGTCTTACCTCCGTTCGTCGGGCACTTGTTGCCATTCTTGTCAGTCAGCGTGAGCGTCCCATGGGCCGTGTCTCCCGCCTTGACGGACGTCTCTTCGATGCTGAAGGTGGCGTCCAGCGGCACCTTGCTGTCTGGGCTGCAGTCCAAGTACCAGGTGCGGTTCTGCGGGCTTGCCTTGTTGGGGTCCGCGACCTTGGTGACCGGGTCCTTGCCCTCGATGTCCTTGCCATCGATCCGGCCATGGATGGGGAAGGTGATGTCGGACACGGTCGACGTGACCGGCGCCGTGACGGTCGAACCCGTGCGCGTCAACGTCCCGACCACGGGTTGACCGTTCACCTGATCGGCCGCGTCCACGGCGATCGTCACTCCGCTGGTCACGGCACACTCGGCGCCGTCCGCGTCACGCACGGTCACCTTGGCCGTATACGTGCTCGCCGCCGTATCCGCCGGATTCGCTCCCGGTTGCAGCACCGGAATCCCCTTCGGGTCCGAGGCCTCGTTGTTAGGCGTCACCTCAAAGGTGGACATCGACGGATCAGGGACGCACATGGCCCACGTCGCGGGCTGCGGACTCTTCTTCGTCGCGTCAGGGGGAACACCACCGCCCAATTCGGTCGGCGTGTTGTTGTTCATCGGATCGGGGATCGACGCGTGAATGTCCGCCGTCCCCGGTTGCGCCGCTGTCACCGTGACGGAACAAGTCCCAGTCGCCGGAGCGGACTTGCAGGTGTCACCGTCGGGGAACGTGGCATCGGTCCCATTGGCGGCCGCAGGAGTGTCGGAGAACTTGACGTCGGTCGCGACGGGGCAGGGCAAGTCCGCGTAGTTCTTCAGGATCGCGGTCACGAGGTAACTCTTGCCAGGTTCAACGGGCTTAATCACAGGCGAGCCATCAAGGTTCGTGATGGTCATTCCCGACCCCGGATCGCAATCGTTGATAAACGTCACGCTGCCAGGCAGCGGCGTCGGCGCACCGCCGTCGCTGGGCGTCCACGTCGCCGGAACGTCGTAGGTCGTCGTTGTCTCCGGCTTGGCCGTGAACTCGGCGGTGTACTCACCAGGATGCGCCGGATCCGGCGTCAACGGCGTCACAACCGTCAGCCCCGGCGGCGTAATCGTGCCGAGAGATGGCGTGCCGTCACAGGGTGTGCCGTCACTCTTCTTCGCGACCAAGGTGCCTGTGGCCGTCGTCCCCCACTTAGCCTCCGAAGGCTCAATGGTCCACGACAGTAGGCAATCACCGCTCGGGTAGAAGATCACCGTGTCCTGCCCCGAACCATCCTTGAATGTGGCAGTGGCCGTGTAGGTGGTCTCTACCGGCGGGGACGCCTTCACCTTCCACTCGTAGTGACCTGGCATGGCACCCTTGTCCGGCCCTTTCGCGTCCAACGGCACCGGGGTTGTGGGCGTCGATGTGAAACCGAGCGGTGAATTCGGGCCCACAGGGATGTTCACACAGGGGTTGAGGTACTTGTCCGTGACGAACGCGTCCGCCGTAGCGGTGCTGCCGTTGGGGTTCCGCTCCGGGGTGATGTCCAGACTGACCTTGTAATCCGTCGGATCCGGATCGTCGGGCTCGCAGGCGTGCCACGTGCGGCTCTGCGGGCTCGCCTTGGCCGGGTCGGCAATCTTGGTGACGGGATCCTTGCCCTCAACGTCCTTCAGGACGCCGTTCTCGTCAGGGATCTGGGCGTGCAGCGGGAAGGTCCCCTGGACCGTCGACGTGACCGTCACCGAGCACGAGCTGTTCGCGTCGGCAGGCGTACACGTCGTGCTGCTCGGTTTCGGTTGATCAGCCGGCGGATTGGCGGGGGCCAACTGTGAGGTCGCGTTGGGCCCGACGGAGAACGTCACCGGCTTGGCCGATCCTGCCGGACAGAGATCGCCGTTGGGGTCTCTCTCCTGCACGGTCAGCTTGTACTGGCTCTCGGTGCCAGATCCGACCGGAAGACCCTTGGGGGTGTCATTCTCCTTGTTCGGCTCGACGACGAGGGTCGAGGTACCGGGGTCGCCGCAGAGTTTCCACACGGCCGTCTGCGGACTCGCCTTGGTCGGGTCGCCGCCGCCACCGACGTCGGTCAGGGCGCTCGTGACCGGATCCGGGATCTTGGCGTGAATGTCCGCCTGGCCGGGAGTGGGCGAGGTCACTTTCAGCGGCGTGTCGCAGGTGCCGTTGGCGTTCGTCGTGCAGGTCGTGCCGTCTGGCCACTGCGGCGTGGCCCCGTTCTTCGGGTCGTCGGAGAATGTCACTGGCGTCGGGCGACACTTTTTCCCGTCAGCCGCGTACAACTGGACGTTGACCGTGTACAACTCATTCGCATACACGTCTCCCGTGTGCGGCGGGGTCAGGGTCATTTCCGACATCGCTGGATCGCACGGCGGCGTCGTGGCCACGTAGACCTTGGCCGTGTAACCCCGCGGCAATGCTGGGAGGCTCCACGTGAACGAACCCTTGGTCTTATCCGCCGCATTGACCGTGTACGTGGGGGTATCAACGACCGCGTTGTTGGAGTCGAGGATCTCGACCTTGGTCACGGTCCAGCTAGCGTCGGGCAGCGTGACAGTGGACGTCCTGGCTCCTGCGAGAACGTCATTGATCGGGTTGCTGGTGACCTGGACGTCGGGCTGTGTCGTGTTCAGGGATTGGCCGTCGATCGTGAAAGAGCCCGTTCCGTCGTGGGATTGCACGGCGACCTTGTAGTTGGTCGGGGTCGCGAGACCGAAGTCGGCGTTGGGGACACGGCTGCTCGAGGCCTGGTCGACCGTGACCTTGATGGTCGAATAGACCGCCACGGTGCCGCCGGAGGTGTTGTTCAGATCCTGGTAGGGATGCGGTGATGTGTTAGCGGGATTGAAGGGTTCCGGCGGCGGATCGTTGTAGGGCCAATCCTGGGCGCCGGAACACGGCTTGGAATCGAGGTAGTCCCCGTAGCCGCCCAGCGTGTCGCTGTCGAGAACGTTGTAGGGCGGGGTGGGGTTTTGCACCTTGCAGTGCGCCGTCACCGTGTTGGTGCCGTGCCCATCATCGGCCGAACCGCTGGTGGCGCCGGTTTGATACGCATCCACCGAGCTGGCGTTGTGGACATCAGTCTCGAATCCCGGGTCGGTGTCCTTGGCGTCCGGGTTGAACTTCGGTTGGACGACACGGACCTGATAGGTACCAGGACCGCTCAACAAGAAGGTGTACTGGCCCGACGAGGAGGTCTGGTGGCGACCGGTGTCCGATTCCTGGACCCAGACGCCGTCGTTGTTCGTGTCGGAATACAGGATCAGCTGCATGCCGGGGATGCCCCATTCGCCCGGATCCTGGCGACCGTTAGCGTTCTTGTCGAAGAAGACGGTGCCGGAGACTGTGACTGGCCCCTGCCCGGAGGCCAGGTCGCGGACGTCAACGTCGTTGTCCGCGCCCGCGCCAACGATCGCGGCGTTGGCACTCTGCGGGACGTTGTAAACGCGCCCGGTCATCGGGTTGATGCGGTACATGTACTTGTTGTTCAGGGTGTAAATCTGGCCGTTGTACCAGTTCGAACCCTTGAGACCCTGCATCTTCGTGCAGTCATTCCCATTGCTGCAGACCGCAGGTGCGAAAGCCGTGTTCAAGTCGCGACCCGGACCGCTGCCGGTGTCCTCCGGGGCCGGGTAGAGCTTCTGGATGATGTTGTACTTCCACTGGCCGTTGTGCAGATAGGGCAGCGAGTTCGGGTCGTTCTCGTTGTAGTTCGGGTTGGGCGTCGGCACGATGCGGAGCAGGTACGCGGCCCAAGCGCCGGGCATGGTCGGGTCGGCCCAGGTCGACCCCGCCGGCGCCAGTCCCTTGGCAATGACGTAGCCCTGGCTGTAGGCGTCGACCATCAGATCGCCGGCCACCTTGGCTTTGTCGTCTTCGAAGATGTCGTCCTGCGGGTCAGCCGGCTGGAGCAAGCCGGACGAGGCGAAGGCGCCCGTCTTCGGGTCGAAGATCATCGTTCGGAAGGTCGCAGAGATCTTCGACGACTGCCGCGACGTGAAGAAGATCTCGCCTGTGTTGGGGATGACCTCGCCGCCGCCCCAGCCGTCGTCCCAGTTAAGGGGCTTGCCGCAGGACCACGTCGGGTCTCGGGGGATGTCGTAGGTTCCCGGATAGTTCGGGTGCGCTGCCTTGTACACACTCATGACGTCCGCCGCGCGCGGGTTCGGCACCCAGAACACGGTGCCAGTAGTCGTGCCGACGTTGAAGGCCCGCGCGGAAATCCAGGAGCCGCGATCAGGGTCGGTCCAGTTGCTCGCACGGCACACCTGGGTCGGGTCAGTCGGCATCGTCCCGAGCATGGCGTCGGTGAACTCGGCGGGATGCTGGGGAGCGGTCTTCCAATAGTCCTGGGAGTCGTTGTTCCAGATGTACAACGTGGGACCGTTCTCTGCGTCGAGAGCAGACATTCTCGAGGCGTTGTCGCTCGGTTCATTGACGTAAGCCGCCACAAAAGCGGCGTTCTGGTTCGTGATGTAGCCCGTGTTCGGGTCACCGGTCCATGACCCGACGAACGACGGGCCGTCGGACCCGATGTTGTACTTGATGCCGCTGCCGAAGAGGAGCTTGATGGCGTCGTCAGTCGTCGAACCGACGGGCATCCAGGGGGTCTTCAGGCTGAGGTCTGTTTTGCCGTAGGACGGCGTGGCCGTCGTCGTCGTATAGGGGTTCTTGCTGAAATCGACGGATGCCGCTTCAACCTGCTGGGGCGCCGCCACCAACAGGCCGCCGGTCGTCAGCGCCAGCGCCGACAGCCAGGCCACGGGCTTCCACGCCTTGACGAAGGCGCGCCGGATTCCACCAGAAGATTCGTAGGAGTACATGCGAAGGTCCTAACTCCTGTCTTGTTCCCACTGTGAGCGCGTAGCTCACCGCACTTGCGTGACGGAGTTTAGCTCATGCGGACAAACATCGCCAAGGGGTTGGAGAGCCAGGGAGCTTGGGGCCTGTGGGCGGGGACCGAGAGGGGTCGGGCCGGGGGGCTTTCGGCGCCTCCCGCAGCCGACGAGAGGGCTGGCCAGGCGGGGGCCTGGCATCTGATCTGAGCGAGAGCCTTGCGTTCGAGCTGGCGCACGCGTTCCGCCGTGATGCCCCAATGCTTCGCGACATCGACCA
>JGI20166J26741_10762225_pt1 | contig 15165 bp, 12 predicted proteins | sample TergutCu122P5_FD_26741 | JGI IMG/M metagenome (IMG submission 26741)
GTCGTTTCGATTTGAAATGAGCTGAAAACGAGCGCGAAACGACTGTTGTTCAGGGGCGTTTTGCGCGAAGTTTGAAGCTCAATTTCAAACGAAACGACTAAGTCGTTTCGATTTGAAATGAGCTGAAAACGAGCGCGAAACGACCAATATTCAGGGGCGTTTTGCGCGAAGTTTGAAGCTCAATTTCAAACGAAACGACTATATGGCAGCCCACATGCGCTGTTTCTGTTTTACCTGTGGACATTGGTGTGCAAACCAATATCCACAGGTAAAAGGGGTTTCGGTCGGGGATGGAACCCCGACCCTACAGAATCCGCGATTTTGTGGCTGCGGGTTCCATCCCGCACCGCTTAACCTGTGGACATTGGTATACACACCCAAGCGAACCATTCCTTCGTCAGATAAAGCGAACCGCGCGCCGGACCCGCCGGCGCCGTGCCGATCCTGTATTAATCGGGATCGGCGTCAGGCGGCGCAGAATATCCGGGAAGGGATGATTCCGTGAGCGAACTGTATATCCCCGCAGGCTACAGGTCCGTCCTGTCGGTCTGCGAGACGCAAAAGGCCATCTGGAGCCTGAAGAGGATATTCGAGGACAATCTGTCGGCGGCGCTGAACCTCCGGCGCGTGTCCGCGCCGCTGATAGTCGGCTCCGAAACCGGGCTGAACGACGACCTCGGCGGCGGGGAGCGCCCCGTGGAGTTCGACATACCCGAGACGGGCGGGAACGCGCAGATCGTGCAGTCCTTAGCCAAGTGGAAGCGGCTGGCCCTTAAGAGATACGGCTTCCGGGCGGGAGAGGGGCTCTGGGCCGACATGAACGCGGCGCGCCGCGACGACCGCATCGACAACCTACATTCCATATACCACGACCAGTGGGACTGGGAGCTGGTCATCGGCCGCGAAGCGCGCAGCCTGGAGTTTTTGGAGGAAACCGCGCGCAAGATCGTCGGCGCGGTCTGCGATACCCAGGAGCGGATCCGGCGGCTCTATCCGGCGTTCGGGACGTCACTGTCCAAAAACGTCCGGTTCGTGACCGCCCAGGAGCTGGAGGACGCGTATCCGGCTTTGCCCCCGAAGGAGCGGGAGCGGAAGTTTACCGAATCGGCCAGAACCGCCTTTGTCGCGCAGATCGGCGGCAGGCTCCGCTCCGGCGGCAGGCACGACCTCCGCGCGCCCGATTACGACGACTGGGCGCTGAACGGCGACATACTGTTCTGGAGCGAGGTTTTGGACCGCGAGGTCGAAATCTCGTCCATGGGCATACGCGTGGACGAGCGGTCGCTGGAGCGCCAGCTCAGGGAGGCGGGCGCGGAGGGCCGCCGCGGGCTTCCGTTCCACAGGGCGCTTTTGGCGGGCGAGCTGCCGCTGACCATCGGCGGTGGGATCGGCCAGTCCAGGGTTTCTATGCTATTGCTGGAAAAGGCGCACATCGGCGAGGTCCAGGCGTCCGTCTGGGACAAAAAGACGATTTCCGGCTGCGAGGCCGCGGGGATAAATTTACTATGAAAACAGGGGGTTACAAATGAAGGACATACCCGGCATATTCGGAAGCATGGTGTTCAACGACGACGTGATGCGCTCGCGGCTGCCCGGGGACACGTACCGGGCGCTCGTCAACACCATGGCCCGCGGCGCGCGCCTGGAGCTCGGCCTGGCGAACGTGCTGGCCGCGGTCATGAAAAACTGGGCCGTCGAAAAGGGCGCGACCCATTTTACGCACTGGTTCCAGCCGATGACCGGCATTACGGCCGAAAAGCACGAGAGCTTCATCTCGCCCGCCGGCGGCGGGACGGTCATCATGGAGTTCTCCGGCAAGGAGCTCGTCCGGGGCGAGCCGGACGCGTCGAGCTTCCCGTCGGGCGGGCTCCGCGCCACCTTCGAGGCCAGGGGGTACACGGTCTGGGACACCACGTCCTACGCGTTCATCAAGGACGGGACGCTCTGCATACCCACGGCCTTCTGCTCGTACAGCGGGGAGGCTCTGGACAAAAAGACGCCGCTTCTGCGCTCGATGGACGCGCTGGACATCCAGGTCAGGCGCGTGCTGGTTTTGTTCGGGAACGCGGACGTGAAGCGCGTCACGGCCACCGTCGGCCCGGAGCAGGAGTATTTCCTGATCGACAAGGAAGTGTTCCTGAAACGCCCGGACCTGATGTACACCGGCAGGACGCTCTTCGGCGCGAAGCCGCCCAAGGGCCAGGAGCTGGATGACCACTACTTCGGCGCGCTTAAGCCGCGGGTGTCGGCGTTTATGAAGGAGCTGGACGAGGAGCTCTGGAAGCTCGGCGTACTGGCCAAGACCAGGCACAACGAGACGGCCCCGGCCCAGCACGAATTGGCCCCGATCTACACCACCGTGAACATAGCCACCGACCACAACCAGCTCACCATGGAGACCATGAAGAGCGTCGCCAACAGGCACAGCATGGCCTGCCTGCTGCACGAGAAGCCCTTCGACGGCGTGAACGGCAGCGGCAAGCACATCAACTGGTCGCTGTCGACCGACGCCGGCGCGAACCTGCTGGAGCCGGGGGACACGCCCCACGAGAACGCGCAGTTCCTGCTGTTTCTCGTGGCGGTCATAAAGGCCGTGGACGACTATCAGGAGCTTCTGCGCGTCTCGGCGGCCAGCGCCGGGAACGACCACAGGCTTGGCGCCCACGAGGCGCCCCCGGCGATCGTCTCCGTTTTTTTGGGCGACGAGCTGACGGGGATTCTGGAGGCGATAGAGACGGGCGCCGCCTACAACGGGGCGGACGCGCCGCTGGCAGCCTATTCCTCGGCAGTCATGGAACCGGCAGGGGCCGTAAAAGGCGGCGGAGAGAAACGCCCGGTGGAGATCGGGATCACTGCTCTGCCTTATTTCCCGAGGGACACGACCGACCGCAACCGCACGTCGCCGATAGCGTTCACCGGCAACAGGTTCGAGCTTCGCATGGTGGGCTCGGCGTTTTCGATAGCCTGCCCGAACTTCATCCTGAACACGATCGTGGCGGAGACGCTCCGGGTCTTCGCGGACAGTCTGGAAAACACGGCGGATTTCCGGCGGGATCTGACCGCGCTGATCAGGACGACGATCAAAAATCACAAACGCGTCATTTTCAACGGGAACAACTACTCCGCGCAGTGGGCGGAGGAGGCGAAAAAGCGCGGGTTATCGGAGCTGAGGACGACGGTGGACGCGCTGCCCGCCTATATCCAGCCCAAAAACGCGGAGGTCATGGCCAGGCACCATGTGCTCAGCGAGAGCGAGATACGCTCCCGCTACCAGATTTTGCTGGACGAGTACGCCAAGACCATCCACATAGAGGCGCTGACGATGGAGGGCTTGGTCAAACGGGAGATAATCCCGGCCGTTTTGGCCTTCGAGCGGGAACTTGCCGCGCTTTTGCGGGACAAAAAGGCTGTTGGGGAGTTTGGGCGCGGGTTCGGGTGCGAAACAGAGGAATTTTTGCTGGCGAAGACGTCGGAGCTGGCGGCCGCGCTGCTTCAAAGGCTCCGGGCGCTGGAGGACGGGCTCTCGGACGCCGGGGCCCGGGACGAGGACGTCCTGGCGAGGGCGAGGTTCCACAGGGACGTGATATACGGCGGCATGGCGGAGCTTCGGGTCACAGTGGACGAGCTGGAGACGCTGGTCCCGAAGGGGCTGTGGAGGCTGCCGACTTACGCTGAGATGCTTTACAGCGTGAATTAAGACATAACGCAACCTAAGGCGCGATTTTATATCGCGCCTTACATTTTTCCCATAAAACAGAGGATAATATAAACATTCATAATATCCTTACACGTACCCCATTGGAAAACGGGAAACCCGGAACGGAGGCCGCCATGGACTTTTCCCCCGGCCAGCGATTCATGGACGCTCTGCTAGCCCTGACGAAGGACGCGGGCGCGACAGACCTGCACCTGTGCCCCGGGAGCAGGCCGATGATCCGCGTCAACGGGCGGCTGGAGGAGGTGGCGGAGCTGGACGGTGCCCCGGTCGGGAAGATCGCCCCGGAGGAGATAACGGCCGCCGCGGAAGTTCTCCTGGACGGGAAAAAGCGCCGGCGGCTGGAGGAGGAACGCGTGCTGGACTTTTCCTTCTCTATGCACGGCCTCGGCCGCTTCCGCGCGAACATCTACTCCCAGCGCGGGACGCTCGCGATGGCCGTGCGAAGGCTTCCGTTCGAGGTCCCGAAGTTCGCCGGCCTCGGCCTGCCGCCCGCCGTCGAGGCGTTCACGGCGCGGACGAAGGGCCTCTTCCTGGCGACCGGCGCGACGGGCAGCGGCAAGTCCACGACGCTGGCCAGCATGATCGACCTGATAAACGAGAACTACAGTTATCACATCCTTACGATCGAGGACCCGATAGAGTACCTGCACAGGCACAAAAAGAGCCTCGTCACCCAGAGGGAGATAGGCGACGACGCGGACAGCTTCGCCCAGGCGCTCCGCTCGGCCCTGCGCGAGGACCCGGACGTCATAATGGTCGGCGAGATGCGCGACCCGGAGACGATCTCCATCGCGATGACCGCCGCGGAGACGGGCCACCTGGTCTTTTCGACGCTCCACACCGTCGGCGCGGCCAAGACCATCGACCGCGTCGTCGACGCGTTCCCGACGGCCCAGCAGAGCCAGGTCAGGAGCCAGCTCGCCGCGGTGCTCGAGGGCGTCGTGTCCCAGCAGCTCATCCCGAGGGCGGACGGCGCGGGCTTCGCCTTGGCCAGCGAGGTGCTGTTCGTGAACCCCGCCGTGCGCAACCTGATCCGGGAGGGCAAGCACTACCAGATCAACAGCGTCATACAGACCGGCCAGGCCCAGGGGATGCAGGTCCTGGAGGCCGACCTGGCGAGGCTTTATCTCGCCGGGGTGATAGACATGGACGAGGTAAAGCCGCGCGCGCAGGATATGCAGGTTTTGCAGCAATATCTATAACAAGGAGTTGACTTATGCCCACGTTCACATACCGCGGCCTCGGCGGCACAGGCCGCGCGATCGGCGGCGCGCGGTCGTTCGCGTCCGGGACGGCCGCGGAGGAATACCTGAAAAGGGCCGGCCTCACCGGCTGCTCGGTCTTCGCCTCCCGAACGAGGTACGCCTCCCGCGCCTACGCTCTGGTCTCCCCCAAAGAGCTGTCCGTATACTGCCGGGAGATGTCGGTCGTGTTTTTCTCGCAGGTCACGGTCATGGAGGGCCTTCTGATGATCGCGGAGCATACGGATAACGCCCAGCTCCGGCAGGCCCTCCGGGAAATTCATTCGCACATGCGAAGCGGGATGACCTTTGCCGCGGCCGCCTCGATGTACCCGCACATACTCACGCCGTATCTCGCGAACATGATCGGGATCGGGGAGGCCGGCGGGACGCTCGACACGGTCTTTGAGATGATGTCGGACTATTTCGACAAGGAGCACAGGACCCGCAGGCGGCTGAGATCGGCGGTGTCGTACCCTCTAGCGCTGACGGTTCTGATGGCCGGGATTGTCGTGCTCATGGTCGTGAAGATCCTGCCGATGTTCGAGAACACCCTGCTGTCGATGGGCGGAGACATGCCCTCCGCGACCAAAGCGATTTTCCGCGCCTCCGATTTCCTGGCGAGGTGGTTCTGGGCAATCGCCGCGGTTGTCGCCGCGCTGGCGCTGGCGTTCGCGCGGTTCGCCGGGACGGGGCCGGGGCGGCTCTGGCTCGACAGGCTGAAAATGACCTTCCCGCCCGGCGCGTTCATACGGTCGAGGATCCTGACGGCGCGGCTGTCGCGAAGCCTGGCGATTTTGCTTAAAAGCGGCGTCCAGCTCCTGGGCGCGCTGGAGGAGACGCACGCGCTGGCCGGAAACGGCTTTGCCGAAAACAGGCTCGCCGCCGTGTCCGAGCGCGTCAGGGAGGGCGAGGGGCTCTCCGGCGCGCTGCGAACGGCCGGCTTTTTCCCGCCGCTGTTCCTCGACATGGTGACTATCGGCGAGGCCACGGGCAGGCTCGAGGAGATGCTCGGGCGCGCGGCCGGGGTCTTTGACGCGGAGGCGGAAGAGGCCGGGGAACGGCTCGCGGCTACGCTCGAACCGGCGCTGGTCATCGTGCTGTCGGTGGTGGTCGGGGGGATTCTGCTGTCGGTGATGGTGCCGATGGTGAGCGTTATGAACGCGATCATGTAATATTGCGGGAGAGGTGAGTTGCTGTCGGCGATGGCGCCGATGGTGAGCGTTATGAACGCGATCATGTAATATTATACCGGAGTGCGAAAACATTAGCCTCCTCTGTCGCCAACACGCCGCTGAAGCGTTCGTCGTGTCGGCTCGTCGTCGGCAAATGTTTTCTGCATCCGGTATAGTACCCACGGAAACTACTCTGTCATTCTGAGGCGCAACCGAAGAATCTTGCTTTTGACACGGTGGCGAAAGATCCTTCGCTTCGCTCAGGATGACAATGGAATGCGGCATTCGGGTTTCCGTGGAACTCAATATAGCGGGAGAGGTGACGCTATTGCGGCGCGACGTTAACCTGACATTGGCCGGCAGGCTGGTTTACCTGGCGATCCTCGCCGTTTTGGCCGGATATATCCTTTCCGGCGTCCGCGCGACGGACGCGGAGCGCGGCAAACAGGCCGGGCGCGCGGCGTCGGCGATCCGCGAGGCGCTGGCGCAGTGCTACGCGCTGGAGGGCGGCTATCCCGACGACGTCAGATACCTGTCGCACTACGGCGTGATCTTCGACGACGAGAGGTTTTATTATTATTACGAGCGAAACGGCCTGAACAACTACATGCCCGACGTCCGGGTCGCGGCAAAGCCGTAGGAACCTACGGCAAACGCGCGAACATACAAATTTATTACTGGCTCTTTTGAATCGAGGTTTTTTGATGCGCGGCAGGAACGCTCTGACGGAACCCGTCACGGTCTTGGTACTGATGCTTATGTTCGGCTTCGCCGTCTATTCCCTTGTCTACGAAGGCGGCGAGGCGGAAAAGAGGCTCTCCGCCGAAAAAAGCGCCCGGATGGGGGCTAGGGTCGCCGGCTCCTATGTGAAAGTGCGCCTAAGGCAAAACGACGCGGCGGACAGGATTTCCGTCGAGCCGAACGGCCTGAACGGCGGGGACTCCATCGTCATCAGGAACCGCTTTCCCGAGGACCCCGAAAGCGGCTATGACGCGTGGATATACTGGGCGGACGGGGAGCTTCGGGAAGTGCTCGCCGCGCCGGGAGAGACCCCGGCGTGGGAAGGGGCCAACGTGATCGCGAAAACCGGCGGCTTCTCGGCGGTTATGAAGGACGGCGCGGTTTCGTATGACGCCGGAAACGCCGGCGTCGTCGGGCCGCCGGACACGGTCAGCCTGCGGAGCGCCGCGGAAGCGGGCGGGAGATGACGCGTTTGCGCAAAGCGTTTTCAAAGGCGGCGGCCGGACGGCCGGAAAATCGCGCCGCGGCGTTTTGGCCGCGCGCCGTTCTCAAAAACGAAAGCGGCTTTTCGCTTCTGGAGATCGTTCTGTCGATCGCGATCGTCGCCTTGGTCAGCGGTTTCGTCCTGGAGATGTTCGCCGTCTCGGCCGGCGAGAACAGGCTGGCCAAAAACACGGACGCCGCCGCGGCCGTGGCCGGGAACGCCGTCGAGGCGCTAAAGGCGCAGAGTTCCGCCGCCGGCTTTATATCGGCGCAGCTCGCAAGCGGCGGCCTCGCCTGGGAAAACGGCGGCGAAACGGCGATATACCGCTGTTACGATAAAAACTGGGCGGAGCTTCCCGCCGGCGGGAAGGACGCTCTCCCGGAGGGCGCGGCTTTTTTGCATGAGATAATCCTGCGCGACGCCGGGAGCCGCGGCGCGGCGTCCCGGACGGATCCCGCCGGGGACGGCCCCGCGAAGCCCGGGGGCGGCGGACGGATGTACGAGATCAGGTCCACGGTTTACAAGGTGGGGGAGCGGGGGAATTTGGCGGAGATGGTCGGATTTGAGACGAAGAAATATTTCCCCGCGGCACGCGGGGAGTTCTAGGCGTGCGCATACGGGACGCAACGCAAACCGGCCCGTTTTTTTCGCCGCGTTTTTCCGGTTTATCCGGGTTGGGAGATTTACGGAAGGCGGGAAACCGGCGCCGGGCGTCCGCCTTTTTCTCTCCGGACAGAGCGGCGCGTCCTCCGTCCTCGTCATCTTCATGATGCTGGTTCTGGCGGCGCTCGGAACTTTCTCGATTACCTCGGCCAAAGTCAACTACACCTTTAGCCGCCGCGCCGCGGACTGGACGGCGGCCTACTACGAGGCGGACGCCGAGGCGGAGGAGTTTCTGGCGCGGGTCGACGCCGAACTGGCCGAGGCGGAGCGAAAGGCATACGGCGGATTGCCCGCGGCCAATGGCGAAACGGCCAATCCGGCTCCCGGCGAGGCCTATTCGCGCTTCGCCCTGGAGAACATGGAGGCGCTTAAAGCGGATTATCCGGGCTTGACAATCGAGGCCGGCCGGGGGAAAATAACAGTCTCCGCGAATTTTCAATCCGTGAGCCGCCCGCAGACCAACCTGGCGGTCGAACTGTCGGTCGACGCGCCGGATTACGCCGAAAGCGGGGTGCTCACCGGTTCGGGTCAGGCCGGGGCGAAGGCGCGCTACGCGATAACCGCGTGGACGCAGTGGCAACCGGAGATACCCGCCGAGGCGACCGAGCAGCCGCTTTGGGACGGGAAGATGGGGTAAGAGTACCCTCGGACACTAATAAATCCCAGTTGTCAGTTGAGCGAAGCGAAGGGTCTTTACTCTATAACGGGGTTATGTCATTGAGGGTAAGATTCTTCGCTATCGCTCAGAATGACAGTCCCGGCGCGGCTTTCGAGTTTCCGAGGGAACTCGGGTAAGTTTTTTGGGGGGTGAACGCCGTCAACTGGATTATATCCGCCGATTTCGCGATCCTGGACGGCGTTCAGTCCGCGCTGAGGTCAGGGGCCCTGGACTTTCTGATGGTCTGCCTGACTTTTCTGGGGGATTACGGATGGTTCTGGATCGCGGCCGCGGCGTTTTTCCTGATCCCGCGCGGGACGAGGGACATGGGGCGCGCCATGGCCCTGGCCATCGCCGCGGAGATAATAATCTGCAACCTCATCATGAAGCCGGCGTTCCACAGGATCAGGCCGTGCGACATAAACGCCGCGGTGACGCTTCTGGTCGCCCGGCCGACGGATTTTTCGTTCCCTTCCGGCCACGCGGCGGTTTCCTTCGCGGCGGCCGCGTCCATATTCGCGTTCCGCAAAAGGCCGGGCGCGGCCGCGCTGATTTTGGCCGTCCTGATAAGTTTCTCGCGGATATACCTCTACGTGCACTACCCAAGCGACGTTCTGGCGGGCGCGGCGGTGGGGACGGTTTGCGCGCTGGGGGCCGAACTGGCGGTGAAAAGGTTCGCGGGAAACAAAAAAAGATTGTCAGGCGGCGGATAATACGGATCTTTCAGAGGTTAGGTTGATGGGCGAACACGGTTCGCCCCCCTACCCCCTGACCTGTCCGCTCCCAAAAATCACATATTTCGTCGACGTGATCTCCCGCAGCCCCATCGGCCCCAGCCCCGGCAGCTTCCGCGTGCTGATGCCGATCTCCGCGCCCATGCCGAACTCGCCGCCGTCGGTGAAACGGGTGGAGGCGTTGGCGTAGACCGCCGCGGAGTCGATCTCCCGGGTGAAGCGCATGATGTTCGCGTAATCGTTCGACAGGATGGCCTCCGAGTGGTGGGAGGAATACTTCCGGATGTGCGCGATGGCCTCTTCCAGGCCGTCCACGGCGCGCATGGCGATGATAAGCTCGCCGTACTCCTTCGGCCAATCCTCCTCAACCGCCGTGACCGCGCCGGGGACGAGCCGCGTGACCCACTCGTCGCCCCTGATCTCCACCGTATGCGCGGCCAGCGCCTTGCCCACAAGCGGCAGGAATTCCTCCGCGACGGCTTTGTGCACGAGCACCTTTTCGACGGCGTTGCACACGCTCGGCCGCTGGACCTTGGCGTTCACGATGATGTCCACGGCCCCGGCGAAGTCCGCGCTCTCGTCCACGAAGATGTGGCAGTTGCCCACGCCCGTCTCGATGACCGGGACGGAGCTGTTCTCCACCACGGACTGTATAAGCCCCGCGCCGCCGCGCGGGATCAGCAGGTCGACGTACCTGTTGAGGCGCATGAAATCGCGGGCGGTCTCGCGGGAAGCGTCCTCTATCAGCTGGACGATCCCCACGGGCAGGCCGCATTCCCCGAGGACGCCGTGAAAGACGCTCACTATGGCCCGGTTGGACGCGAGCGCCTCCTTGCCGCCGCGCAGGATGACCGCGCTCCCGGCCTTGAAGCACAGCCCGAAGGCGTCCGACGTGACGTTCGGCCGCGCCTCGTAGATCATGCCGATCACGCCCATCGGTATGCGGACGTTCTGGACGACGAGCCCGTTCGGCAAGGTCTTCATGGACACCGCCTCGCCCACCGGGTCCGGCAGCCCGGCGACCTGCCGGAGCCCGTCCGCCATGCCGCCGATCCGCTTTTTGTCGAGCTTAAGCCTGTCCAGGAAGGACGGCTTGATGCCGGCGGAAGCGGCCGCGGCCATGTCTTTTTCGTTGGCCTCCAGTATCGCGCCGGCGTTCTCCGTAAGCGCGTCCGCGCATTTCAGAAGTATCCCGTTTTTCCGGCCGGTCGCCAGGCGGGCGGCGGTTTCGGACGCCTCTCTGGCGGCGGCGCCGAGGCGGTCAAGGTAACTTTCGCTCATAAGATTCAAACCTCCGTATCCTCTTCCGGCAACCTCCGTAAACCTCCATTATACCGTCTTCACCCCACGACAACGTATGAAAGTATTTCCGCATAAAATCAGAGCAAGCTCGGCGCGCCGGGGTCGGCGCACCCTACATTCGTTGTGCAATTTGTATGTTCATGCGTTGTCGTGATCTTAACCCCATTCCCGCTTGATGAAAACAGTATAATATAAATTCTCTGATTGGTAAAGTTATTTACGGACAGTTCCCTAGAAAATCTCCGGCGACTTCAATATCCCCTGCGGCCAGAACCTGTACTCGTAAGTCCACGCGCTTCCCTCTGTTCGCCAGGAATTGGGCCCCCACCACGGATTTTTCCGGTCGTTTCTGTGCAGCTGCCCGAATGTGTTTACCCGGGTCCCGAAATACGTCACGTCTATGTTGTGTTTGCCCGGCGCCAGCCCGCCGATTGTCAGCCGGTAGGGCGAAAAGGCTATCGCGCCCGCGTCCTTGCCGTCCACGCTTACGCGAAGCAGGCTCCCGCGGTAGCATGTGGCCGCGATCTCCAGGCCGTTGTTTTGGGTTTCGGCCTCCAGGCGATAGGTTATGTTGCCGCCGTAAAAAGGCAGGCCCTGGCGCGTTATGTCGCCGAAGCGCAAAGCCTTCACCGGGTCTGTCAGCGCCGCTACGCACCCGGCGGCTATCACGCCGAAATCCCCCAGCAGACAGCAGGCCTCGACGTCGGTCTTTCTGCCGTATGGAAGCGTAAGCTCCAGCACGTTTTCGCCGGCGGCGATCTCCGGGAGCGGCAGCTTTCCGATGCACTTGTCCGCGTACCAGCCGTTTGCCGCGCCGGCTGGGGCGCCGTTCAGGGTCACCGCTGTCGTTCCCGCGTTTTCCAGCGCCAGCTCCGCGCCTTTGACGGAAATCCCGCTTCGGAACGTGAACCTCAGCCTCAGCTTATGGGGTGTCGTTTCGTCCTTTTCCACCCAGGGCTGGGCCACGGCGTCGCTTCTTTTCGGCCAGTTCAGTTCCCCGCGCAGGATGTTGTCCAGCCTAAGTATTTCTTCCCGTTTCCTGTAGGGCTCTCCGTCCAGCGAGTATTCGGCCATATCAAGCAGCAGGACGTTCGGTTCGCCGAGCGTCACCGGCACGGGCCCCAGGAAGCGCGTTTTCCCCTCCGCCGAGGAATTGACAAGCCCGGATACGGCCGGCGCGGGGGCCTTGTTTCCCGCCCCTTTGTCAAGTTTCAGCAGAAGGCTGTCGTGCTCGTATAAGGGATGGCGCAGCGTCGTCCAGCCGTCCGCGCTTTCCGCCGGAACGGGCAAAATTTCCCCGTTGAGCGTGTCATACAGAGTTACGCCGTATTCGCCCCTTATTTTTATCCGAATCATATCGCCCCGCGGGTTGTCCTCATCCGGCGCCGCGTCCGCGTGGGCGACGAACAGCCACAGGCAGTCGTCCTCCTCGCGCAGCTGGGCGAACAGGCCGTCGGTCATTTCCCCGGACGAGGAGCGGATCTCCACCCGGCGCAAATCTTCCAGGGCGGAAAGCAGCGCGTACTTTTCAAAGGGAATCCGCTCCGCCCGCTCGAAGAGCTTCCCGGCCCCGCCGTCGGGCCGAGCGTCCACAAGGCGCGGCGCTTCCTCAAGGAAGATCACCCTGCCTCCCCTGCCGCGGAACGCCTCCAGCCTCTCCAGGGTCGTCGAGCGTATCGTTTCCATAGCGGGAACGACGACGGCGTCATATCGCATCTCCCCCACGGGAAACCCCTTTTCGGAAATATCTCCGATTTCGCACTGCCCGGGCAGCAGGGACTCGCTTATAAAGTCAAAATCTATCAGGCCCCGCAGCAGCCAATTCGTCACGTTATGGAAGTTTTCCTCCATCTGGTTGCGGATTGCGGCCGTGGTCTCGCTCGCGCCCCAGTGCAGCCAATAGCTCTCCACCGGGTGGACGACCCCCACGCGGCAGACCGCTTTCCCGCGCGTCATGGCGGTGTTCACCCGCGCGAAGTGGTTTTCAATGTAGGGATATTCCCTGTACCACGGGGACTGATAATTGATCGAGGCGGGGTAGTCCCGCTTGGCCTCGCCGTTCATGGAGACCCAGGAAAGATGCGGCACGCGCACGGTCACGCCCAGCGCCGCCTGCCAGTCGCCCTGGAGCTTGTGCCCCCGGAAGTCAAAGTCCCAGTTGGTGACGCCGTAAAGCTCCGAAAGCACGCCCTCCCGGCCGAACTGCCTGGCGGCGGACTGGGCCTGCTTGGCGGTGGTGAACTCCCGCCAGTCGCAGAGCATGTCTATGCCGGGCAGCTGAAACGAGCGGTAGGAGCGCATGGCGTCGCCGAGCGCCGCGGTTTGGCTTAACAGCGTGGACTCCTCCATCATATGGCCGGTCAGCATTATCCCGTGGGCCGCGCACCACGTGCCGATCTGGTCGGCAAAGGCCGACGCGAACCGCTCCGCGATATGGTCGTGATAACGGTAGCGGGCGGCCGACGGTTTCCCGCCGGGCAGATCCCAGAGCAGTTCGGGAATCGCGGCGAAAATGTTTTCCCCGTAGGCGGCTTGATAGGTCTCCGGCAGATCCGTCGTCCAGGGCAAAATCACGTCCGAAGCGTCGCCGGCGAAAGAGAGGGTCTGCTTGCGGGTGAACTGCGGCTCGTCGGTGAATATCGCGGGAACGACGTTTCCGAAATATTCCGGGATACATTTCGCGTATTTCTCGTGCGTAACCTTTATAAACTCCCGTATCGCCGCCGGGTCAAGCGTATTCACATAGGTTTGGTTGTTGAACCACGGGCTCGGCGCTTCCGTTTCCTCAAAGGCGTAGAGCGCAAAGCCCCGCGCGGCCTCGTTTTCCCCGAGAACCCTGTATTCCGCCAGATTTCCGTTCCCGTCCAGGCGCACGTCATACCGCGCCAGCATCCCGCTGCCCGGCCTGCGGCTAAGGCGCAGCCGCCTCGCCCGGTATTCGGGGTTTTGGGTCACGATGCCGCCCGCCGCCCCCGACGGCCAGCGGTCCTCGTCGTAAAGCCACGCGAGCATTTCATCCGCCCGGGCTTTTTCCACGCAGGCCTTTACGATGTCCATGTACTCGCCGCTGAGGTACTCCGTGTCCATGCCCGTGCGCACGTGCATGTGGAAGCCGCCCAGGCCCATCAGCTTCAGCTGCTCGATCTGCCAGGCCAGCTCTTTCGCGTCCAGCTTGTTGTTCCAGGCCCAGAAGGGCGCGCCCCGGTATTCCGAGGTAGGGTTTTGGAAAAGCTCCCCGGTCAGAGGCCGGGAATTCTTGGGGTAAAGCATGAAAACACTCCTTTCATATTGTCATTATAACGTCCAACAAGTAACAATACTGCATAGAATTCACGAATTTACTTATATATAATGCCTATGGTTGAGGGGGGAGGCTTGGTCAAAATTGCCATAAAGCGATTGGGTAAAAACATCTGCAGGTACAAGGCAATGCTTTTAATGATGCTGCCAGTGACGGTTTTTGTAATAATAAATAATTACATGCCAATGTTCGGCGTGCTCATGGCGTTCAAAAAGCTGGACTACGGCAAGGGCTTGTTGAAAAGCCCCTTTGTCGGCCTCAGTTACTTCAGGTTCCTTTTTTCCAACGACGCAGCCTGGCGCATAACCAGGAATACGGTCGGGTTCAGCTTTGTTTTTATATTCGGCGGCTTGGTCATCGCGGTGCTGGTCGCGCTCCTTCTCAACGAGGTCAGAGGCAGGCTCGCCAAGAAATTCTATCAGACAATAATTATCATGCCCAATTTCCTGTCCATCGTCGTGGTAAGCTACATTGTCTACGCGATTTTGGACCCGGCTCACGGCCTGATGAACAACTCCGTCCTGCCGGCTTTGGGGGCGGATAAGGTGGAGTGGTACTCTAAGCCGAATAACTGGGTCGCCATATTGCCGATCGTCAATTTCTGGATGACCGCGGGGGTCAGCTGCATCATCTATCTGGCCGGGATTACGGGGATAGACCCGGAATTATACGAGGCCGCGATCGTGGACGGGGCGTCGAAGCGGCAGCAGGTCAGGTTTGTAACTTTGCCGATGATAAGGCCCATCATGGTGATATCGCTTATTATGGCGATGGGCGGCCTGTTCAGATCGAATTTCGGCCTGTTTTATCAGGTTACAATGAATTCGCCGCTGCTCTACCCTGTCACGGACACGATCGATACATATGTATACCGCGCTTTGACCGGCGGCGGGATGGCCTCGGCCTCGGTGGACTCCTTCGGCAGGGCGGCCGCCTCCGGGCTGTATCAATCGGTCGTGGGAGCGTTTTTGGTCGTCGCCGCGAATTACGTTATAAACATGATAGATCCGGAGTTGGCGCTGTTCTGATACTAATACTCATCCAACTCTAAATCCACTGTCGGGAGGCCGAACCGTATGCGGGCTGAGACGCGGGCGAAAACGGCGGGCAGGGCCAAAAGGCGCGACCCTTACGCCGTATCGGCGGGC
>JGI20166J26741_10763336_pt1 | contig 15158 bp, 13 predicted proteins | sample TergutCu122P5_FD_26741 | JGI IMG/M metagenome (IMG submission 26741)
AGCTTTTTTATCTGTAAATTCATGTTGAAGTAATGTAGTTCCTGCAACGGATATAACAACAGGTGAGTTCTTGAGAATTGACTTATTTCAGTATAACAAAGTTTCACTATAACAAACTAATTTCTGAGGTCCCCAGAATTTCGTTATACTGGTATTCTACTGTATCATAGAATATGCGTCAAGGGACCAGCAAAAGTTTGTGAGGGTTGCCAAACTCAGTTGAGATTAGAACACTGGTCCTCCCAAACCCCCTCTGAAATAAGAATCAGAAGTGCTAACTTCACTACAATGCTCTATTTTATTTCAGTACTAAATAAAATCTGTTACTACTGACACAGGTAATTTTGTCGTTTATCAGATTTGAGGTTTTCAAGGTGGTAAATCTCTGTCACCCTGGCAAGGCGCATCCTCAGGTTGTGAATGGAGGAACAACCTCCAATGTGGAAGGTAGCTGTGAATATATTGAATAAGCAATCACATACAGCTGATAAGGAGTGGTCTTCCAGCTTGGGGGTTGGACAAGGTGCCAACTTCTCACTGTAAAAACTGACCTTGTTATGAATAGATTTGTCTTCGTACAAGGAAAGTAAGGAGCCAGGATCACTTATGACAGTAGCCTGGGCATTAGCAAGGTTTAAATTAGATTTAGTGGGTGTACAGAAGCTTATGTGGGTACTGGGGTAGCGTAGTGGTTAAGGCGCTGCGCTACTAGTCAGATGGTCCCAGGATCGATTCCCGGTGGTGTCATTGGGGATTTTTTCCGTGGTTCCTTCCGACAAAACCATGTGCCCTGGGGTCAACTTAGCCCCTGAAAATAAGTACCAGGGATTTCTCCTGGGGTAAAGGCGGCCGGTGCGTATGGCTGATGACCTACCACCCTTGTAGTGCTGGAACATCAAGATAATTCGGGGCCTTAAGCTACCCAGAACCCCTTGGGCCACCTCGGCCTGTTGCGGGAGACCTTTACTTACAGGAGCTTATGTGGGAAAAAGGGGGCATGATAAAGAGCAAGGGCTTATACTTTTTACTATGGAAAAGGGACAAAAATCATCAATTGGAAACGATTTATTGTACACCACAGAATAGTATCAGCAGTTAAGAGAGCAGAGTTTGTAAGTGATAGGATGATGTATAGTTCTGAGGGGTCACTTGTGAAATGCCATTGTTTTGAATGTGCATGCACCAACTCAGGAGAGAAGTGATGATTCAAAAGACAGTTTTTATGAGGAATTAGAGCAGGTTTTCAATCACTTTCTAAATACCATATGAAAATTGTATTAGAGTTTAATGCAAAATTGAGAATAGAAAATATTTTAAAACTGACAATTAGGAATAAGGGTCTATATCAGGAGACTAATGACAGTGGTGTTAGAACAGTAAACTATGCCACACCAAAAAATCCAGTTGTTAAGGACACGATGTTCCTGCACTGAAACATTCAGAAATACTCCTGGACCTCTCCTGAAGGGAAAACTAACAACCAGATTGAACACATATTGATAGACAGGAGACAGCATTTGAGTATACTCGAAGTACAATCTTTCAGGGGGAGCTGACTGTGACACTGATCACTATCTGGTGGTTGCAAAAAATAGGAAAGACTGGCAGTAGGTAAACAAGTAGCACAGACATTGAGGTGGAAAGATTTAATCTCGGGAAGCTAAGTAAGCTGGAGTTAGGAAACAGTATCAGATTGAGGTGTCAAACAGGTATGCAGCTCTGGAGACCTCAAATAATAGCGAGGACATAAATGGGCTTGGGAAAACATTAAATAGAACATCAAAACCTCAGCTGAAGAGCCTAGGTCTGTATGAATTGAAGTAGCATAGACCATGATTTGATGAAAAGTGTTCACAATTTTTAGATCAAAGGAAGCAGGCTAAAATGCAGTGGATACAGGATCCAAGCCAAAACAATACAACAGATAATCCAAGCCATGTATGACATGCAGCTAGCAGACAATTCAGGAACATAAAGAAGGAATGCCTGAAAGCTAAAATTGATGAACTTGAAACTAACAGTAAGATCAACAAGATCGAAGACTTGTATGGGTGCATCAGTGGCTTTAAGAAGGGTTAGCAGCCAGAACTAAAGCAGTAAAGAATGAAAAGGTTGATTTGGTTACAGACTGCCACAGTATTATGGCTAGGTGGAGGAACAATTTCTCTCAGCTATTGAATGTACATGGGGTTAAAGATAGCAGGCAGACAGAAATACATACAGCAGAGCCACCAGTGCCTGAGCCCAGTACTTTTGAGGTTGAAATGGTTTTGAATAGTTAAAAAAGAGACAAATCACCGTGAGTTGATCAAATTCCAGCAGAATTGATTAAAGCGCGGGGTAGGACCATTTGCTCTGAGGACCATAAACTTTTTAATTCTATTCAGGAGGAGGGATTGCCTGAGGAGTGTAAGGAGTCATTCATTGTACCTGGGGTGATAAAACAGATTGTAGTAAACGTACAGGCATATAAGTTTGTCAATTACATACAAAACTTTATCCAACATCCTGCTGTTGAGGTTAACTCCATACGCTGAAGAAATTACTGGCGATCATCAGTGTGGATTTTGACACAACAGGTCAACTACCGATCACACATTCTGCATTCATCAAATACTTGAGAAAAAAATGGGAATACAATGAACCAGTGCATCACCTATTTATAGACTTCAATAAAGTTTATGATTCAGTTCAGAGGGAAGTATTGTATAATATTCTCATTGAGTCTGGTATCTCAGTAAAATTGGTAAAGCTAATAAGAAATGTGTCTGGATGAAACCTATGGCAGAGTCCAGGTAGGCAAACATATGTCTGAAATTTTTCCTATTAAGAATGGTTTGAAACAAGGAGATGCTTTATTGCCATTGCTTTTCAACTCTGCTTTAGAGTATGTCATTAGGAGGGTTCAGGTAAACCAGAAAGTACTGAAATTAAATGGTACACATCAGCTTCTGGTTTATGCTTTTGATGTTAATATATTGAGAGGAAGTGTACATACTATAAAGAAAAACGCAGAAACTTTAGTAGTTGCTAGTAAGGAGACGCGACTAGAATTAAATGCTGATAAGACTAAATACATGGTCATGTCTTGAGATCACAATGCAGGACAGCATCACAATATAAAGATTGATAATAGTTCCTTTGAAAGGGTGGAACAGTTCAAATATTTGGGAACAACCTTAACAAATCAAAATTCTATTCAGGAAGAAATTAACAGCAGATTGAATTCAGGGAATGCTTGCTATCATTCAGTGCAGAATCTTTTGTCTTTCAGTTTGCTGTCTACAAACATACAGATTAAGATATACAGAACTATTATTTTGCCTGTTTTTTTGTTTGGGTGTGCAACCTGGTTGCTCACATTGAGGGAGGAATGTAGGCTGCAGGTATTTGAGAATAGGGTATTGAGGAGAATATTTGGGCCTAAGAAGGACAAGGTAACAAGGGAGTGGAGAAAACTACAAAATAAGGAGCTGACTGATCTGTACTCCTCACCAAATATTATTTCCCTGATCAAATCAAGTAAAATGAAATGAGCAGGGCATGCAACACTTATGGGGGAGAGAAGAGGTGTATAAAGGGTTTTGGTGGGGATATCTGAAGGATAGAGACCACTTGGAAGACCCAAATGTAAACAGGAGGATAATATTAAGATGGGTCTTCAGGAAGTGGGATAGGGGGGAGGCATGGACTGGATTGATCTGGCTCACAACAGGAACACAAGGCAGGCTCCTGTAAATATGGTAATGAACCTTCAGGTTCCATACTATACGAGGAATTTCTTGACTGGCTGAGAATGGGTTAGCTTCTCAAGAAGGCTCCTGCTCCATGGAGTAATTACAAGTAAGGTCGTAAAACCTAAGCCTATGATCTTAACGGGTTACATCACCACATAATTTGGCAGATTGTTACCATCAACTCAGATGTCTTTTTGCACAGACAGCATGTTCCTCCAAAATTTTGGCAAGCACCTATCAAACCACAATGGTGATGACACAAATTCTATTATTATTCCATCACTTATATTTGGTCAAAAAGGGGTAAAATCTGTTGTCTATGTCACATAACACATTTCAGTAGATTCTGATCTGTCAGTGTAGGAAGACTGCCCTATTAGAGGAACCTGCTGAAATTAAGGGTACAGTGGTGTGTGCAAGAGTGTGGAGAGACCAAGTGAAGGAAAGATATACAGAACACAGTAGAGAGTAAGGAGATAGATTCAGGAGGGTTCATGGGAGGGCAGAGGAATTGAGTAGGCTTTGTCATATGACACATACTGCAGAATTTGTGTACACATGCAGACACACGTCAAACACACACACATGCACCTGTGCATATGCACAAAAGAAGGTACCCACCAGTTGACAGCTGCAGGTTTTTTGTCTGTGCAGAAGTTGCCACTGAGACTCAGTATCTCCATGTCTGGGAACGTCTCTTGCACAAATTCCAGTGCCACTTCTGTGCCCTGCAGACAAATTGAGATGGTGAAGGCTTCAGCTACCGCAGCCCAACACTTATGATCATTAACTTTGGGCTTTAACGCCTTAACTGTTTTGGGCTTGGTATTACATGAGACTTGGGAGATGCCTCACTGACATATGTGCCTGTTATTGCCATATTTAATTTTCAGGAAGAACTCTGACTGATGCTGCACTATAGAAGAAGACTTGAAATTATATATATAATTTGGTTTGCTTAACCACTCAGTGGTTGAAAAATCTATTTTTATATCCAGCATGCTCTGATTTTGTTTTAAGTACAGAGACTGTAAAGGGCCAGGGGAATTAGTGCAGTGGGAGACAGTACTGCAATCAGAACATACACATTAATGAAGTTGAACCAGCTGCTGCAATCAGCACAGTGGGAGACAGTACTGCCATCAGAACAGAAACAGTTAAGGAGTTAAACCAGTTACTGATACTTGAAGTTACCATTGCTCAGACAGTCTATGTACTAGCCATCAATTCTTTGAACAGTTGGAACATACATATACAAAACACAAAGATAATGATAGTAATAACGGAGGATCCTAGATTCTGACCGGTGTTCTCCAGGTGTCAGCACATTATATGAATTTGCAGTGGACCCGACAAAACTGTGTAAAACTCACTTGTATATATGGTAAATATGTACTGGTACAGAGGGTACCCTAAAATTGGCTTTTCTATCAAACCTCAATTTTTATGTTGTGCAATTAAAATAATTTACACATAATGTGTATCAGCAAGCAGATTCTTAAGAGGCAAGCAGTGTCATGCATTGCATTTTGTCTACTTAGTTTCAACATTGGATTTCATATGCCCTGCAAACTGGCAGGTTAAACTGCACTCTACCAATGGTAAAGTTTGTGAAGATAAACACCTGCCTTGACTGATGTGTTCTGTTGTCAAATAAAGACAATTATGACAAATAATTACAGAGTCATGAAAAAAGTCATGATAGTTGTACTGTAATTATCCTACTAATGTGGAGAATATGGTGAGCTCCTAATAAAGCAAGAAAATGGCAAATGGGATTTAACTTGGCATTTGAAGGGTTAATGGATATGTTGTAAAAGAAAACATAACAGTCATCAGTTTATCAGTTACTGATACCACCCAACATGTAATGATACAGGGCAGGCTGAAGAAATAAACACTATAGCTGCTGCAGAAAACTTCACCAAAGAAACAATGGCAGCACTTAACAAAAGTTTCAGCTCTTTTCCTGCATACAGTATTCAACACATAAGGATCACACAGAATATATTAATCAAATCTCCCACATTTGATGTGTGCTGTTATGTCAGAACCCATGCTGTAAGTGCAACAACATTTCAATAGATAAAGATATTTAAAGCTACTAAATTTTTCTTATGACTAGTTAATGACTTACCTTACTTTGTAATTACTCACCTTGGACAGCATATTCATTCCCATAGCATCACCTGTTTTAGCTACAAAGCGGATGAATAAATGGCGACCAGCAACACGAATGTGAATCTTCGATAGGCGGGCAAAACGACTAGTGGAGTTAAAACTTTCTTGAATTGCTTCAAAGTTCTGAGATTCCTGCATCCACAGCATGGCCTCACTGCAACAGACACAGGGAAACCACAGGATCTTAAAATGACCTGTTTGGGCATAAAGGTGTCTTACTAGCCTTGGCCTTCTACTGGAGGTATAACAACAGTCTTTCTTATCCTATGGCACTAGACACAGGCATGTACTGAGCTTACCACCCCACCACTTTGTCCTCAGAGAAACAACTTCCACTAAACAATGAAAAAATTGGGTGGGCTTGACAGCCAGCCTGGATGAAGAAGCAAACAGAAAATCCCCCCCTCCCCTCCAAATCTGGGAATTAAATCATGATGGTCATATTGTGTTTAGCCTAGTCATGCTGATAGGGTAACCTGACCTATTAATTATACTAAAGTAGAAGTATCTGTATACCCATACACACTTTCAGCAATAGAGAACAGTGTGTATAACCAGAAGTGATCATACCTAGCTCTGCTGATGTTGGGGAATCGAACAACAGGTCCACGGGTCATGCCATCAGCAACGATGCGGGAGCTCACACCACAACGCATGAGAGCACGACTACCCCTGTTGGTGCTAGCCACAAGGCAGCCTTCCGTAGTGGCAAGTGGCACATGGACAAGACACCCATCCAGCAGGAGGGGGCCTGCCACCCCAACAGGCACAGGCATGTAACCAATCACATTCTCACAACAAGCACCCATCACCTGCAATATCAAATTTAGTGAGACCACAGAAATCCTGTCAGAATTCTCATTTTATTTTAGTTCAGTCTCATTAACATTTTCAATACCAGTGCTGCCAAATGCAAATACACATAGGAAAATAGCCCTAGAAATTCATTTTATATATTCAGGCAACAGGAAAATTTACTGCATTTTCAAGAAATGCTGCATAATCTCTGTTCTCTTTTTGACAAAAAGCTGTTTATTTCATAATTTTACCTTTTTATGTTCAAATAATACATTCTTTGTAAAAAATGCTAAAATATAAATATGCACCCCTGTAGGATGAAGGCTAAAACTCACTGCCAGCAGCACCATCACACAGTTTTCTTCCCACTCCACTGTTCAAAGAATAACTCTCATCCTTCTTGTTCTTACAGGTTCTCACCTTCAAAAAATTATCATCACTAAAACTCTGTTTTGGTCATATCCAACTATATGAGCTGCCTCTACATGTGACAGTGAGCATCTCATCACACCCCTATATTTAGTTCTCACCCTACAATTACGTTACTCACCTTGGAGTAATCATAATGTTGATATGGCAGGTGGGTCAAGGCATCATTTAGTTTGGCAGTTCTGTTCAGGAATTTGCGTCTTATGCACACACCTCTCTCTGGATTTCCCACTGCTTTCTCCAGTTGGTGGCTAGGAATGTGGCCGTGAGTGATGAGCATCATAACTTCCGAGTCTGTCAAGGCACGTCCTCCAGCCTGCAAGAATCTCACATGAGCAAAGACAGGGGGCATATTACATATTACAAGTTCCTCAACATGCAGTTATCTTGAACATCCCCCACCCCTCCCCAGTCACTATCTCTTGTGTCCAATATTCTTATCAACATCCTGTTTTTATACACCCTCATTCTATGTTCTTCCATTTACATCAGAGACAAAGTTACAAACCAATAAAAAAAACTATGTAAAATCTAAGTCTTGAATGCATAGGTTTTCAGACCAAACAAAAAAATAAAATATTCTGAATAAAAGATAGGAAGTTTACTGTTAATTCTGTTTAAATGTAATTTTAGCAGCCACATGTTGCATTGCACAGTGAATCTGGCAAGCAATGAATTTTCCAGTACAGGCACTGTAACTTCCAAATTAAAATAATGGCCACTAACCTTGTGATAGCAAGATATTTACATCTTGTACCTCCAAACAATAAAGGCTACCCATTCATATGGTTCACAATATGTACCCAAATACAGAATGGAAATTATTTTCCTGAATCATCATCAGAAGCCTGTGATGGTTGCCTTATAATTATGCATAAAGTTGACCATATTTGTATATAAGTATATTTTCCTGAAAACTGAAGTATATGAAGGGTGGTCATCTCATATTTGAGTAAGAATGGTATTTATTGAGAAACTGGATGGGACCAGCTGAGAAGCTCCAGAGGGAGACAATCATGGTGTACTGTACCTGTTGGCATTTGGACTGTGCCGTTGGATATGTTGTATTCTCAGTGTACTCAGTTTTATTTCACCAACCAAATACAATGTTAATTATAAGTAAATATTAAAGACATATCTCCAACATGTTTTGGTACAAGTGTACCATCTTCAGGGAGAATGAAATGCCAGTTTTAAAACCATTTGCCAGTGATAAGCAGTTATTTACAAGGTTCTTCAGTCTGCAGCAGCTTCACTGTTGATGTTGGTTTAAGTATAAAAGGTCCAACCAGTACAGGTCTTTAATAACTTATGGTTAAAATATCATTAAAGCATTTCTTACATAGTTAAATATGTTACATAAGAGTAAAATTATTGTTACTGTGTTTGGTAGAGAAAACATCTAGTCATGTGACCACATTACTACATGGTTCCACTACCAAACTTAATGACAATAATTTTACTTCGAAAGTTGCCCATGGATCAATAAACTGCTGCTATCATTCTATAAGCAGTAACTAGCCTTAACAGTGTGGCTGAGACTGTATCTCTTGGTACTGCAGCATACTGTACTGACTGTAGCAGTCCAATGAGACCTAGTCCCCTGGTACTGCAACCTGCTGTATCTGCTGTGGTAGTGCACAGAGACTAAGTCCCTGGTGCTCCAAACTGCTGTACCAGCAGTAGCAGTGTCATGAGACTGAGTCCCTTAGTACTGTAGCATATTGTACCAGCTGTAGCAGTGCAGAAACTGAAGTCCTGTGATACTGCAGTCTACTGTACCAGCTGCAGCAATGTAGTGAGACTGAGTCCCCTGGCACTGCAGCCCACTGTATCTGCTGTAGCAATGCAGTAAAACTAAGTCCCTTAAAAATACAGCCTCCTTTGCCAGCTGTTGCAATGTGGTGATACTCAGTTCCATGGTACTGCACCCTACTGTACCAGAAATATGAAGCATTAGTGGAATGGTAAATGGCAAGGGAAAACTTAGGTGTATAAAGAAAAACATGTCTCAGAACTGCTTGTTCACGAGAAATCCCACAGAGACTACCCTGGGCATATGCAGTGAGAAGTTCGCCAGTAACTAAGCTATGTCATGCATAAAATGTAACTGACTCTTGTGGTACTAATATCTGTAGATGTAACACCAACACAAAACCTTTCATTGGACATAATTCTCAACCACTTACATTGGCTTCTCACCTTTGTCACATTAACACCTATTTTCATCATCCAAGTTATTACTTTCCACAATGTTCATACAGTAAATACTGTAATAATCATTCCCTTCCCACCAAACATCTATGTTTACCCCATATTAATATCTCAATCTGTCTACACCAAATACAGCCTTATTCTGAAGGCTCATAATCTGACTCCTTGTATCGTCACCTCAGACTGATAGATTGCAAGGCACTCCTCAACACTTCTGTCCTCAGGTCCCAAGCATGGGGTCAATGCATCACTAGTCTCCTTTTCCAGCATACCACACAAAGAAGTCTGAGAAATGGGCTCATCTTGATCTGTCTGCACGCTCTTGTGCTCAGTGGGCACAACAACGGTGTCCTCAGCTTGTCGATGGTCACTCACCTCCACCCAACCTTCTGCAGCCAACACCCCTGCACACAAAACAGTGAAAGGGTTAAGCAACTGGGCTATATCAACAGATGTCCACTAAATTTTGATTTAAATGCACCTCAGAAATCTAAAACTTGATTTCATCCAATGAAAATGAGAGTTGAGAAGGGATGGGGGAGGCATGTTTGAACATTTTAAATCATACAGTTATTTTGAAAATTTTCGAAGAATCACTGCTACAATGATGTGGGAGAACCATTAAGCTTTTCCTGTCACACAGATTGCAGTTCAGTTGCACCATTTCTCTGGATGTGATGTGACTGTTCTTCATTTTGAGGTATAGATATTAATTTGGCTGCTGTCACTTGTAGGCAAACAGTATTTTCTCTGAGTATTCTGTGAACAATTCCTGCACAGCATTGAAGAGGCAAGTCCTTAAGCTATCATTCACATGCTTAAGGAAGGGGATAAGCATAACAAGTGAACTGTAATGTTATGTAATAAAATCTTGTGACATGAAGGACATGTTTGAACAAAAAGGGGGGGGGGGCAAATTTGAATGGCAGGAATGTCATACTGCTTTTATGGATCATATTATATCTTGTAGATATATATTGTAAAGAAGGACAAAAACTGAAACAGGGAAGTCTATTTAAAACTGTAGAACAAAGCAAGATACAGAACAAATTATTCTCAACTGCTAAAAGTAGCAAAATATGTTAAAATTGACAATGAATGGGCAGACTATAGCCACATAGTGTATATGGTTGTTTCCCCATTTTAGCAAAATATTCCTTGTCATTTTTCCATCACACTGCACACATCACCTACAGTCTCTTGATGTTGCTGGCATGGAGCCTTTAAGGTAAAATATACTGTTGCACAAAATGACAGGATGATGGCCGATCCTGGGGGGAAAAAAAAAAAACCTGTATCCATCATTTCACCAGTATAATCGCCTCTGCACATTCAGTTTCATTTCTCATTACGAGTACATTGGCTTGGTTTCAAAATTCTGGCATGTGGCCATTTTCAAGAAATGATTTTAGTGATAAAGATTTTCAAGTGGTATCTGTTGTATGTGGTGGCAGTAATGAACACTCTGTTCTAACAGCACAATCATGGGGCTTGACATAATCATAAGCAGGGAGCTCTTTGGAAAAGAAAGTGATTCCAAAACAGTTTTATCCATATCCAAGGGCTGCACCCGAAGTAAGCATCGGTGGTGGAAGGGTGCAAGGAATCAAGAATTCTGACTCTGACATCTGAGAAAGAACATCTTCAGGATCTTGCTGCCAAGAGAAGACCAAGTGGGTCTCCCATCCCCACACCTAGCAAGGAAGTCAAAACATGTGTTACAAAACTGTATTAACAGACTCCAAAATGTCTGATTCAGATATTACCTCCCACAAAACCAAAGAATTTACAGAGGAAGATGACTGTGAAGATGACACAGGCTGCTTTACCCAGTCAATAAAGCCAAATGATTTTCTGCTCCTAAACTCAGCAACAAAGTTGGAAAGTAAATTTTGATGAACTTCCCTAATTTATTAAACTCTGTAGAAAAGAACTAGAGAGGAGATTTCAGGACATTAAACAGCTTGAGCCATTCTTAGTGCTTACACACTTTCCATTTGCTGAAGTTGACACTGAGGAAATTTCAGCAACTGTCTCCTCTATGATCAACACAAATGTGTCAGATATGGAGGAAGAAATGCTGAAGCTCCAGTGTGATATTCTCCTGAAAGCCAGAGCTCCTGAGGAAAATTTATGGAATCTACTCTATGAAGAACAGTACCCAGGCTTGCAATTAGTAGCTCTTCACTGGACAGAATTTTCTGTATCAACCTACCTCTGTGAAGAAGATTTCTCCCAGAAGAAGTTACCAAAGCCATTGAACTGATGAACATTTAAAATACTGCCTTCACTTGTGCCAAAGTAATTATGAACCCTCTTTCAATAAGTTATTGCAAGATAAACAGTGTCATGCATCAACTTTGCAATAGGAAGTTTAATGAAAAACACGTGTTAATTAAGGCAAATTGTTTTAATTTGAAAATATCAGTTTTTAATAAATGAAACAATTGAACTTTAATATGTTTAATGTTATTATGCTATTTTACATTTCTTCGCCTAGTTAACCTAATATTTATAAAATATGTACTATGGTGGACCGCAAAAGCTTTACTGTCTTAAGGGTAGATCACAAAAATTCAGTAATTCTGTATCGTAGACTTGGGTCTTGCTGCTGATGGTTTACAACTAAATCAAAACATGTAGGATAATAAAATATACAGAAATTATTTTATAGTTTAGTTTAGTTTAGTTTAGTTTATTTATTAGTCTGAGTATCATACCTATGATAGTAGACTCGTCAATAGCCAGGAATAACATAAAGAAAGGTAAGTTAATAACAGTATACTATAACATACTACAAATGACATCAGAAATGAATATCTGTAGTGCAAAAAGCTTACTTTAGTATTCAGCTGATCGAGTAACACAGTTACAGGGCTACAAATTCTTCTACTGAATAAAAGGTATGCTGATGAAGAAATGATTTCAGTTCCTTCCTGAAGGTTTCATAACTCTCTATTTCTTTTATGTAATCAGGAAGTTTGTTGTATAGTTTAGATCCATGTTTACTACACTTCTCTTATATAAGTCAGTCTTGTATGAATGGATGTGAATATCCATCTTCCTTCATGTGTCATAAATATGAACATTTGAGTTGAGCTCTATAAACTGGTGGTGTCTTCTCAAGCAACTTATCACTTCCAAAATGTATAGTGAAACTATGGTAAGAATATTCAGTTCCTTGAACAGTTGTCTGCAGGGGGTTCTTGGTTTACTCCTGTGATTAATCTTATCACTTGTTTTTGAATTCCAAGTATCTCTGAAGTTAACTCACCCCCTGATCCCCTCCAGCATAATATACCAAACCGAAAAAGTGAGTGAAATTTTGTAAAGTAAATGTTCCGAATAAAGTTCGAACTTAAAATTTCCTTAAGAGACTTTATCATAAAAGTCACCTTGTTTAATTTATTTGCTAATAACTGAATATGGGAGTGCCATCTTAGTGAATCTGCTATTCGAATACCAAGAAATTTTGTTTCAGATGTGTAGGCCACAGTTGTATTGTTAGAGGTAACTAAAGGTTTTGCCAGAAAATGTGGTTGTCCATTGCGAAATGTTTAATTTTATAGTTGATTGAATGATAACTGCTACATGCACAGACCAGTCAGTCAGTTCAAAGTTACAGTGAGCTTAGCAGACAGGGCAACAGCAGGTTATTCTGGTACATTGCTATACACACACACACACACAAAACATGGTATAAATCCCAGCATACTGTGTCCACTGCCATCAGAATCCCAAATATTACAATTACAAAGGCCAGAACAGCATGAAATACTGTATGGTGTTAATTAATTTATTTATGCTTGGTTTCTTCAATGAAGTGGCCAGTAGCTCAAAACTAAGTCGGGACAAATAGTATGATAATTAGTGCATAAATAGGAAAATATTTGGAAGGTAGCTGTCACAGACTTAGTTCATCTACTATCCCAGCATACACTGGGAGGGACTCAGAGAAACCACATAGGACCTGTTTTGATAGCCAGCTTCCAGACCAAAATTTGAACTCAGGACCTCCCTGAATACAAACAGAAGTGCCACCCACTCAACCACAAAATTCAGCACAAATTGTTAAAGTTACACAAAATTGCTATAAAGAAATCAGAGGATAACAACTTACTGGAGTGAATTCTTGCATAGCTGCCAGGCCGGTGCATGCTGGTCAGATCATCCTTCACCTCAAAGAAGACAAACTTTACAGCAAGGGCAAGCAAGAGGATGAGGATGACGATGTGGTCTGCACTCACTGTCAGCCACCTGTCACAGCATCACAAAAGGTGGCATTTGAACTTTAGTTCTTTGGTGAATACTATTCACACAGTTTTGCCCCAAGTGCCTTTGACAAGTATCATCTCCCATGTTACTTAAAGCCAATGTCTGTTCTTAATACAGTACCAAGTGTTACAAAAACAACAAGCACATATGAAACAATTTATGAACAAGTAGTGCTCTTTGATGGTTCAGTTTTACCAGTAAGTGGCAATGCTGAATGGTTGCAATATTCCTGTTGGTTATGGCACTGATTTACATTACACATTCCTGATTTCAGCTCATACTGTAAATGAAAACATAAATAAATTCACAAATCCAAGATAGGCAATGTAAGTTATTTGATATGCACTAATACTGAACAAGTTTGATAAAGTTGTACATACGACACACAAACAAAGGTGTGTTATTACAATTACTGTATTCTGGGATGGGAAGCTGTTTAATTTTGGAACCTGATGCCTCCTTTTTGGGGGTCAGAAATGCACAGTGTAGTTAAACAGCCTTTCCAACATCATCCTCTTTCTGAACAGCTGAGGTTAAATAAGCCAGTGTTATTCCTATCATTCAACTCACACTAAAACAAGACACAATGCCACCTTACTTACTTTAAGATGTACCCTTGCAGTAGGACATCATTAGTGCTGTTTGAGGTCATGGCCGAATCACCATTCACCAAGTTCGCCACAGGGAGTTCCTCCCCCTCACTAGCAAATGACCAGCGACTATAACATGTAACAATGTACAATGAGGACCCACAAACAGTCAATACGAAAAATCCCAACAGCTGTAAACCTGACCTGTATACCCACTGCAACATTATGCATCTCAGCACCTCACTTCAGCATACTATATATGTGCACCAAGTATACCATCTGCATGCCAGCAGGTCAGGGCCTGGTTCATATGATGGTTATCGGTTGTGCCCCACAGATATATATAGCAGGTCTAATCTCTTGCAGTATTGTGCAACTGCTGCCACTCACTTACTTGTGACCTGTAAGGTTTTCATGGCAAAGCGAATATGATACTGTGGAGCCTGACAGAGAGGTACCAACATTGAGGAGGAACATTCCCCTCTTCCTGTTTATTTGTTGAATTATTTCTCTATTAGCCCATTAATTGTGCTTCATGAAAGATAAAACACCATGCTGTATGTTTCCCCATTCAATTTCTGAACTGTCTGCCTGATATTCAGAAAATCTGTTACATGTGTTTTACCATTACAGGCTACCCAAACTTGTTTATATCCCAGATTCAGTAATAACATGCCATGTGGACAAATCTGAGGAGTGATCATTGACACTAGCACAACATAATTTGGGACCCTGACCTACAGAAATATTTATATTTCTAAAGACAATATTTTTGTAAAATGCATAAGAAACATGGTGGCTCTGTGATAGGATACTATGCTGTATATTCTGGCAGAATTTGATGTGATTTTGACCGTGCATCGTCATTAATATGTGGAAATAAAATGCCAACTAGATGCAACAGAGGTTTTTATTGCAGATCTTACTGCTTGCT
>JGI20166J26741_10772225_pt1 | contig 15140 bp, 12 predicted proteins | sample TergutCu122P5_FD_26741 | JGI IMG/M metagenome (IMG submission 26741)
TATTTAGGAAATGGATCAAATGTACTTGTAAAGGATAATGGATATAGAGGAATAATAATTAATTTTTCAAAATTAAATAAAATTTCCTTGGATGGAAATTTTATAATTGCTCAAAGTGGTGCTCAATTGAAAGATGTATCTAGTTTTGCACTTGAACACTCACTTACTGGTCTAGAATTTGCCTGTGGCATTCCTGGAACTGTAGGGGGAGCCTCTGCTATGAACGCAGGAGCATATGATGGTGAGACGAAAAATGTCATCGATAATATATTGATGGTTAATGGGAATGATGAGATAAGAAGAGTTTATGTAGACGAAATAGGTTTTGGCTATAGGAAGAGCATACTTCTTCAAGAAAATTATGCAGCACTTGAAGTATGCTACAAACTTAAACCAGGAATTTATGAGAATATAAAAAAACGAATAGATCAATTGACTATGTGGAGAACTGAGAAACAACCTTTGGAATACCCTTCAGCAGGAAGTACTTTTAAAAGACCTGAAGGATATTTCACAGGTAAATTAATTCAAGATGCTGGGCTTAAAGGATTTTCATTAGGAGGAGCTCAAGTTTCTCCAAAACACGCTGGCTTTGTTATAAATAGCAATAAAGCTACTGCTCAAGAAGTGATAGATCTCATTGCTTATATTAAAATGAGCATTATGGAGAAATATAATGTTGAGCTAAGTCCAGAGGTTAGGATAATAGGAGAATAATATTTCCAGAATTTGCTAAAGAGTATGTTTATAAATTTTTATGAGCATACTTTTTATTTTACAAATTTTATTATATACTAATAATATATTTAAAAGGAGCAACAAAATGAGATTTGTCATTGTAACAGGATTGTCAGGAACGGGTAAAACTCAAGCTTTAAGGTGTTTTGAAGATTTAGGTTACTTTTGTATGGATAACTTCCCTCCTACGCTGCTGCCTAAATTTGCAGAATTAAGCTTTTATAATAATGGAGAACTCAATAAGATAGCTTTAGTCATGGATACAAGATCTGGAGTTTTCTTTGAAGACTTTTATAGTGCTCTTGATTATTTAAAGGAACAAGCTTATCAATACCAGGTTTTATATTTAGAAGCCGATGATGATGCTCTGGTAAAAAGGTTTAAGGAATCAAAGAGAAATCATCCTTTATCTCAAGATGGAAGGATAATAGATGGCATATCAAAAGAAAGGGAGATATTAGCCAAAGTAATCGGTCGAGATGACAACTTAATAAGGATAGATACTTCAAATACCTCTATTTGGGATTTAAGGCAACAGATAATTGAATTATTTGATAAGAACTTGGATGAAAAACAATTTAAAATAACAATAATTTCATTTGGATTTAAAAATGGAATTCCATCAGATTCAGATTTAGTTTTCGATGTAAGATTTTTACCTAATCCGTTTTATGTAAAAGAACTAAGAAATTTATCGGGAAATGATGATGAAGTTAGAAAATATGTGGAGAGTTTTGAAGAGTGTAAGATATTCTTCATAAAATTAAAGGATTTTTTAAAGTTTTTGATGCCAAATTACATAAAAGAAGGAAAAAATCAGTTGATAATTTCAATTGGTTGTACAGGAGGAAGGCATAGATCTGTGTCTATTGCCAATAAACTAGCTGAAGATCTAAAGGTTGAAAGTTATTTGGTTTCATTGCTCCACAGGGATATTGAGGTAAATAAGTAATCTTTTAATAATTAAATGCATATAAATAATATGTTATATTAATATGAGGGTAGTGATGAAATGCAAGAGAAATTAAATAAGTTGAATAATAATTTATTTTCTTCTAATGATGAGATTCTTCTCTTAAAAGGACCTAAAATCGTGGCAATAGGTGGGGGAACTGGTCTTTCTACTATGCTTAGAGGTTTAAAATATTTCACATCAAATATAACAGCAATCGTGACAGTTGGAGATGATGGTGGAGGCTCAGGGGTATTGAGGCAGGATTTAGGAATGCTCCCTCCAGGAGATATAAGAAATTGCATATTGGCACTAGCGGATATAGAGCCAATTATGGATAATTTAATAAGATATAGATTTACAGAAGGGTCGCTAAAGGGGCAAAACTTTGGGAATCTCCTTTTAGCTGCTCTTACTGGGATTTATGGGGAATTTGAAATCGCAGTGCAAAAGATGAGCGATGTTTTAGCCGTTAGGGGGAAGGTCTTACCTGTAACCATAAATGACATGATTTTAAAAGCTAAGCTTGAAAATGGAACGATTGTAATAGGGGAATCCAATATACCCGTGATTTCATTAGAACAGAATTCTAAAATTGAAAGGTTGTTTATAAGCCCAGAAGATTGTATAGCACTGGATGAAGCAATTACTGCAATTAGAGAAGCAGATTCTATTATTATCGGTCCAGGAAGTCTTTATACAAGTGTAATGCCAAATTTATTAGTTAAAGATATTTTAAAAGCCTTAAAGAGCACAAAAGCTATTAAAATTTATGTGTGCAATATCATGACCCAACCTGGCGAAACCGATTCTTATACGGCTAAATCGCATTTAGATGCTATTTATAATCATGTAGGTGGAAATATATTTGATTACATTATCGTAAATAAAAAAGATATTTCCTCTGATCTTGAGAGGAAATATTTAGATGGAAATTCGAGCTTAGTAAAGTATAATCCCCACGAGTTAAATGAATTTGGAATAAAATTGATTGAAGAAGATTTGATTAAGGTTAATTCGAAAGGATTGATTAGGCACGATGAGTACAAGCTATCTTCTCTAATCATGAGAACTATCATGAAAGAAGTAACAAAGTTTAGCGACCATAAGATCAGGCATTATTTTCGCCTGTCTGAGAGGTTAAGAGATAAGGAGACATCTTAAATGTCATTTTCAATGGAAGTTAAAAACGAGATATGCAGGGATATTGAACAAATCAATAGCGAGCAAGCTTTGTGTATTATTTCAGCTATGATGAAAATTGCTGGGTCTATTAACCTTTTAGGTTTAAATAAGCTTTCTTTTTCTATGACCACAGAAAATGCTTCCATAGCTCGCTTCTTGTTCAGCTTAATAAAAAAGTTTTTTAATATACATTGTGAAATCATCGTTAAAAAGAGCAAGACTTTAAAGAAAAATAATAAATATGTGATCAGAAGCAAAGATTCGTTAGATATTACTGATTTTCTAAAAAAGATCTATGTCTTTATAGAAAAGGATGATTCCATTTTAATAACCCATAAGATACCAAGTATTTTAGATAACTCAATAGATTTAAGGAGATATTATATACAAGGTGCATTTTTAGGGGGAGGTAGCCTTTCAAATCCCGAAAAAGCATATCATTTAGAATTTGTATGCGAAGATGAAGAATTTGCAGAAGATTTATCAAGATTAATTAATACATTTAACATCAATTCGAAGATAATAACTAGGAAAAGAAACTATGTTATTTATATTAAAGAATCAGAACAAATTGTAGATATTCTCAATATAATTCGCGCACATCAAGCACTATTAAAACTTGAAAATATACGAATTATCAAAGAGATGCGAAATAATGTAAATAGGATCGTCAATTGTGAAACTGCAAATTTAACTAAAACTGTGGATTCTTCCATCAAGCATATTGAGAATATAAAACTGATAAAAAAGGAAATCGGCCTTAATAGGATTCCTAAAATTTTAATTGATGTTGCTGAAGTCAGATTGAAGTATCCTGATGAATCCCTCAAGGAGATTGGAGATAGATTAATCCCTAGTCTAGGTAAATCAGGGGTAAATCATAGACTTAGAAAGATAGATAAGATAGCTGAAGAAATAAGGAAAAATAAATAAGGATACTAAACCTGCACCCTTATTTTCTTTTTCGTTTCTTTGGCTTCTTTTTCCTTTTAGGCATGTTTGTGGATAACATTAAAAGAAAGAATACGTATGTCCCAGAAGATATAGACATGGGTATAAAAAAACTTTTATTTAGCTCAATAGACCATCTTGAATACAAAAAATTGTAAAACCAGCTAGTAAAATTAGAACCTAGTCCGTACATTCCATATAATAGGAATAATGTAGACATGATTATATAGAAGACAGAGAATTTGCTTTTAAATATTTTTTTGCGATCTATGCTTTTATTTACAAAAGACATAATAAATAGAGAAAAATCTTTTCTTATGTTAGATGTTTTCATCAAGTTGCACAATATAAAATATCCATCTGACAGAAAAAATGGGATTAAATTTATGGCTATGACGATTAAATTTGAATATGCAACTTCTTTAAATATGTTTATTGAAAAAATATTGCCGATGATTATGCTTAGCATCATAAAAAAAGAATTCCAAATCAATCCAGCAGAGAGTATCCAAATTCTTTCCTTTCTCTTAACAAAATATATGCCAGGTATCACTACATATATGAGAGGATATATGAGCATATACAGCGATACTTTTAATTGATTTGGATGCAATTTATGTTTTATAGCAACAATCATGTGAGAGAACTCGTGTGTAACTATAGTAGGTATAATATAGAGAAGGGTTACCAATATCGTTTCAATAAAGGAGCTGTTTTCTACGTTAAACATGGTAAAAGGATCAATTATTTTCGCTATTATCAAGCCCAATAAAACCGAGAAAATAAATAAATAAGCTACTTTAAAGATTGAAATTATCATAGGTACGATAGCACTTATGCTCAAGCAAAACTTGCTTATATTTAAAGAAAACAAACTGATTGAAAATATATTTAAATCGCTTTTCTTTTTTAATTTATAGTTTTTAAGCAGTCCATATTGGCCAAGCATTGTGTAGAAACTTCTATATGAAGAAATGGCATAAATAGAGCAGAGCGTCTTACCTATTTCATCGATTGTCTTTTCACCATCTGTGATGTTTATAAGTGTCTCCATAAATTCAAGCTTATTTTTATCGATCTTTAAATAATTATCGCTTTCAACAGTTCCTACACAGTACACCTCAGGATTAGTATCTTCAAACAACAATGATATTTTTATATCATCGTAAAATTTTGGCTTAAAATCACCAGGAAGGATTTCTACTGATTCGTCATTTTCAGAAACATCATCTTTGGTTAAATTGCGAGAGTTGACCATTTTATTAAATAATTTGTCTGAATTATTCAATCTTTTCACCTCCTCTTAAGATCAAATTGATTTAAGCCTTCATATAGATTTGTAAAAAACTCATCTTCCATATGTATTATCTCAGAAAAAGTATTTATGAAATAAGTTGCTCTGCTCATTAAACTTTCATCTGCATTAGTTAAAAAATCTCCAAGCCTCTTCCAAATTAGAGCTATTTTATTGCATTTTGATGAATATTCATTAAAGAATTCAATATCTGTAAATAAATATAGCCTCTTTAAGTATTCAGAATATAAACTTCTATAAAATGAATTTGAGCTTTCTGAATTTTTAATTTGTGATCCAAAATGAAGTAAATTCAAATTGAATAATTCCTTTGAAGCATCATCTAGATTATTTCCTCGAAATTCATTATATCTTTCATTGAACTCATTAAACAGATTTATCATTCCATTTATACCTGTATCAAATAGCCTGGATTTCATATGCAGACATGCTGATTTTATCGAGCTTAAATAAGCATTCAGGGTTAAATAGCTTTTGTAATTTGCAAAATCCAGATCGTACCATTTGTTCTTTGGCAAAAATGTACATAAAATGGAATTGCGAGCTTTATCTAATTTTTTTGATTCAATCCAGATAGGATCATCAGAAATTGAATCTATAATAGCAAATTTATCCTCTTTTTCATCAAAGCCTATTACCACTACAGAATGCATATTATCTATATTAGGGAGTTTATCGCTATAATCCAGTGCATTTATATCCACATCTATGATAGTAGGCATATATTTTTCAAGTCTATTGATTAAAATCATTTTTGCTTTATGAATATTGGTTTCCTCATGGCATACCATATTTATGCCTAAATTCCCACAAAGCGTTTCTTCAGTATCGGAATTTCTTCCAATCATCGTTATAATGGAAGTATTGGGATAACTGTCTAAAAACTTAAAAAAAATGCCTTCACCTAATCCAAAACAAATTTTAGTACTTAATCTTATATTATTATATTCCAGGACATCTCTAAATGCTTGAAGTCTACTATCGCCACCGATTCTTTTGTGCGTAAAATCATTTATCTTTAGCAAAAACATCCCACCTTAAAATAAATTCCACGTCTACTGGGATTTTGTATAATTTTATCATAACAGAAAATAATTGTAACACTTGCATGAGATCATGAAATATAAAAAATTGTACCAGAATTCATGCAAGAGCTGAACCTAAAAGGAACAGCTCATCTTATAGCATCATGCGATAGATATTTTGAACATCTTCTTCATTTAATGTGACAAAGCCGTTTATGCTGCCTTTATTTACATCACCGAAACATGCCGAATGTGATAATTTATTAATATCTTCTTCTTTCGCTCCTAATTCTTTAAAATTCTTTGGCATACCAATGGATGTTAAAAAATCACTAAAAGCTTTTATTCCTTCTAAAGCTGTTCTTGCAGGATTATTAAAATCAACTTGACAGCCCCACACACGAGTGGCTACTTGTGCAAAACGCATTATATTGTGTCTCATATTGTAACGCATAACAGCTGGCATCACTACAGCAAGCCCTGCACCATGGGCACAATCGTATAATGCAGATAATTCATGCTCGATGTTATGACTAGACCAATCTTGTGAGCGTCCTACACCACATGAATTATTGTGAGCCATCATGCCAGCCCACATGATATTTGCTCTCGCCTCGTAATTATTCGGGTCTTCTATTACTCTTGGACCTTCGTGGATCATAGCTAACATCAATCCCTCTATCATTCTATCTGTGGTCTCTACTTCTTCAGTATTGGTCATATATCGTTCGTATAAATGAGCGAGTATATCTGTTATACCACATGCTGTTTGATAAGGTGGAAGGGTTTGTGTCAATTCCGGGTTTAATATTGAAAATTTAGGTCTGATTGCTTCTCCAGAGGCACCGCGTTTAAACATTCCTTCCTCTTTTGTGATAACTGAATCACCGGAACCTTCACTTCCAGCAGCTGCAATAGTTAGTACTATCCCAACAGGCAATGCCTTCTCGATAGGTTTTCCTTCATAGAAATCCCAAAAATCTCCGTCATATACTGTTCCTGCTGCAATTGCCTTGGAAGAATCGATGGCACTTCCTCCTCCAACAGCTAAAATAAAGTCAATGCTTTCTTTGCGACATAAGTCAATTCCCTGGTATACTAATCCACTTCGGGGATTTGGCTTAACTCCTCCTAGTTCTACATATGGTATAGATACTTTTTCTAATGAAGCTTTTATTCTATCTAAGAGACCAGAACGGATGACAGAACCACTTCCATAGTGAATTAAAACTTTGCTTCCGTTAAATTTTTGAACGTATTTTCCTGCATCCATCTCCGTGCCTTTTCCGAAAGCAAAGTATGTAGGTGAGTAGAATGTAAAATTATCCATAATTGTATCCTCCTTGATCATTAATTATACACTATAGTATATCATATGTTTTTTATTCAATAAAGGTTAACAATATTAATAACAAGATAATTTCTATAAAACACAAAAAATATAGTTCTAAATGAGAAAAAAATTAAATTAGATGTGTATAATTTTAAAAAAGTGTATATAATATATAGAGAGGGTTCCTCAACTAAAAGTTAACTTATACTAAAAACTTAATGCCTTGATAATAGTATAAATTTTAGTTTAGTTAGTTATCCCAATAATAATAAAAGGAGGTAGTGGGATTGCTTATACAATTTAATTTTAAAAACTTTAAATCTTTTAGAGATGAAGTATCTCTTGATATGTCAGCAACAAAAATTTCCGAGCATACTGATCATGTTGCTTTAATATCTAACGATAAGTTTTTAAAAGTAGCAGCTATATATGGAGCCAATGGAAGTGGCAAATCAAATTTATATGAAGCTTTTAAATACATGAGATATTACGTGATAAATTCGTTTAACTTTGGTGGAGAAGATGAAAATGATAAGGAGATTCTTTACAAAAAGCCTGCTTCATTTTTATTTGATAAAGATAGTATAAATGAAGAAAATACTTTTGAAGTCTTTTACGTTGATAATTCAGATGAAAAAGAGCAAGTATATCAATATGGCTTTTCTATTTTAAAAGATATGGTTGTAGAAGAATGGCTATATTCTAAAGCAAAAACCCAGAAAGAGTATAAAACAATTTTCTATAGAGATAAAGAAAATAATTTAGACTTAAGTGGCATAGCTAATAATAAGCATGAAAATATAATGACATCTTTAGAAAAAGAAACTTTAGTGGTATCTCTAGGTTCAAAATTGAAGGTGGATAAATTAAAAAAAGTAAGAGATTGGTTTTTAAAAAATGTTACAATAGGATTTGGAGAACCGACTGAAGATTATATTCGTTCTCATACGTTGCCAGAAAATTTTCTTGGTGACAAAAATGTTCAAAAAGATGTGATCAAGTATATTAATTCATTTGATGAATCCCTTCAAGATTTTGAAGTTATTGAGGCAATGAGCGATAAGGATGATGCAAAAAATAAATCATATGTAATCAATGTACTTCATAAAATTATAAATTCAAATGATAAGATGCCGATATCTTTAAAAGAAGAATCCGGTGGTACATTAAAGATGTTTGCTTTATACCCTTATTTGAAAAAAGTATTAGACAATGGGGGAACGCTGTTTATCGATGAACTAGATTCCAGATTGCATCCACTTTTGATGAGAAACATAATACTCACATTTTTGAATCCTGAAACTAATGCAAATAATGCTCAACTGATATTTACAACACATGATGTGTGGCATTTTTCTAACGATCTATTGAGAAGAGATGAAATTTGGCTTATTGAGAAAAATAATGATGGAATTTCAAGCCTTTATTCTTTAGCAGAATTTAAAGACGATGAGGGAAATAAGGTTAGAAAAGATGAATCCTATGCAAAGAATTATTTGACAGGATTTTATGGTGCAATTCCTTCACTTAAACCACTTAATATACTAAAAGGGGATTAATGTTTTTTTGGTTGGATGGTCTAATCCCTGTATTGAGATTTGGTTTTTTGCTTATTTTGGGGACATGCCATCTATAAAGGAATCTTTTGTCTGTTGTGACAAGTTTAAAATAAAATATGAAAAAGTTACTGGACAAAAATATGATAAAGCAGATGAAAATATTTATAATAATATTTATTTTTTGTAACGTATATTTTTCCAGATCATATAATAAAGTATTAAGAATGATTAGGAGGAATTTATGAAAAAAGAAAAAAGAGTAAAATTAGAAAGAGGAGAATTGGGAATGGACATACGACCACATATTCCAGATCCTAGAATAAAGTCCGAAGAGCTCATCATACCTCGTAGTGCTGAAGAAATAAAAGCTCGTGCTGAAAGGGAAAGCGAAATCCTTAAACTCAGGGCTCAAAGTATAAATGAAAAGCCTTGTTTTCACAACACACTTCAGATGATAAATGTTGAAGAAATTCAAGATAGCTTTAGCGATTGGAATCATTTTGATTTGCCTGACCAGATGGAACAATATGATATGATGCGAAGTATTGAAAATGTTGGCTTATTAAATCCAATCTACTGTACAATCGACAGAGATGGAAGATATAGCGTGATAATCGGAAGAGTTAGACTGATAGCCTATTGCAATCTCTATGAGAAAACAGGATTTAGCGATAAATATAAGTATATCCCCTCTTATGTGATTAACTTAGATGAAATAGATGAGCTTCAAATACGCACGATGATGATTGAGTCCAACATTTCTTTTCGAAAAATATCTAAATTCAACATGATCAGAGCTTTGATTGAGAACTATCAATTGATGAAGGAGTGCAAAAAGTTTAGGAATGAGAAAAATGTGGGAATGGAAATTGCGAAGCTGTTCAATGTCAGTGAAGCTACTACTTTTAATTTTCTAAAGACCAGAAATCTTTGCGATACAGGTCTTGCACTTTTGTACGATGAGAAGATAACGTTGCAAGTAGCCACATATCTTGCTAAAGTTACAAAGGAAACTCAAGAGAAGATTTTGGATTCCTATGGAGTAGATGGAGTTAAAGCGATTCACAGATTGAAGATGTTGACAGGGAAAAAGGATATTAAAATGGAAGATTTAGAGAAACTCTTAAAGAGGATTGAAAAATTAGAACCATATATGACCACAATATCTATAACTGTCTGTAGTTTCCTATTGGATGCCTTTTTAAAGTATTTACTCGAATTCAAAGAAAGAGATGCAAAGTTGCGAGCAAGCGTGTTTTCAGGAAGGTTTAACAATGTCTTTAAAACTAAATTCAACAGGTCGCATATGGGCTATTATCTTGAGGCTGGAAAATTAGATGAAGTTACAGTAAAGAGACTCTTAGCAAAAAGCATAAAGAAGATGGAAGCAGTAAAATAAGAATCATTCGACACTGTCGTAAGAAGTTATTTGTAAATTAAAATTAAACTAAAGAATATAAACAACGAAAGATGTGGATTATTTGCTATACTCTAAAACAAACTTTATGTACATAAATCTTAACATCGATAAAAATTATAGTGAACATTATCTAAAAGTTATTTTGATTTTTAAGAACATTTTAAATTGGGATTTCACTCTAAATTTAATATTTTAGAGTTAACAATTAAAATATATTAGGTACGCTTGACATTATTTATAGAAGGATATATTATAAATTATAATTTATAAAAAGAAGGTGGATTTATGATCGAATCTATTCATAAATATTTAAAAGTGGGAATTGTTGCTTTCATGGCGTATCCTACAACCATGAAAGGGGAAGGTCCGGTTCTTGAGATGGTAACAAAAGTTTGTGCAGACGACTATTTCGATGCAATCGAGGTGACACATATCGCAGACGACAGTGTTAGAGCTAAAGCAAAGGCTGCACTGGAGCAGAGCCATATCGGAGTATATTACGGTGCACAGCCTAGGCTATTGACAGGTGGACTGAATCCCAATGCACTGGATGAAAACGAAAGACAAAAAGCTGTGGATATCTTGCTCAATTCTATCGACGAAGCGGAATATCTTGGAGCTAAAGGCATCGCATTTTTAGCAGGGAAATTCATTCCTGAGAAACAAGGAGAACACTTTGATGTGCTGCTTGAAACAACCCGAACACTGTGCAATTATGCTGCGAAAAAGAACATGAGCATTGTGCTGGAAGTTTTTGATTACGATCTTGACAAAAAATCACTGATCGGTCCTGCACCGATTGCTCTTGCTTTTGCCCAGGAAATGAGGAAAACGCACAATAATTTCGGGTTAATGGTGGATCTCTCCCATATTCCGCAGACCTATGAAACCTCTCGGTTCGTTTTGCAAACCTTGCGTCCTTATATCGTACATTTCCACATTGGAAATGCAGTTATTAAACCTGGTGCAGAAGCGTTTGGTGACACTCATCCTAGATTTGGTTTCCCAAATTCGCCGAATGATACTGCTGAGGTGCTGGAATTTCTCCGATGGATGAAAGCAGAAGGTTTTTTAGATGAAAAGAATCCCCCAGTTTTGTCTTTCGAAGTAAAACCTTGGGGTGATGAGGAGCCAGAACTTGTTATAGCTGGAGCAAAACGGGTTCTTAACCGAGCTTGGGCACTATTGGACGAATAAAGGAGGAAATTAAATGAAAATTGTTATTCTGGATGGTTACACAGAAAACCCCGGCGACTTGAGCTGGAGTGGATTCGAGGCTCTCGGAAGCTTGACTGTATATGACCGTACACCTCTTGATAAAATAACGGAGCGTATTGGTGATGCTGAAATAGTGATTACAAACAAAACTCCTATCTCTGCTCAGACGCTTAAAGCGTGCCAGAACATCCGATATATCGGCATATTAGCTACTGGCTACAACGTTGTTGATGTTCAGGAAGCAAGGATGAGAGGAATACCCGTTACCAATATCCCAACTTATGGTACCGATGCAGTAGGTCAGTTCGCTATCGGTCTTTTGCTTGAGATATGCCATCATATCGGACATCATGATCAAGCTGTCCACGAAGGGCGTTGGATGAATTGCCCGGATTTTTGCTTCTGGGATTCTCCTCTCATCGAGCTTGCCGGTAAAACCATTGGTATTATAGGACTAGGACGCATAGGTCAAGCCACTGCTCGAATTGCAGTCGCATTAGGTATGCGTGTTATCGCCTTTGATTCAAACGAAACCGAAGCAGGCAAAAAACTTGCTGAATACGTCTCTCTTGACAATTTGCTGGCGCATTCTGATGTCATCGCATTACATTGTCCTCTTTTTCCATCCACAGAAGGGATTATCTGTCGCGAAAACATTGAGAAGATGAAAGACGGTGTTATCATTATTAATAATTCCCGAGGACCTTTAGTTGTAGAACAGGATCTTGCAGACGCATTAAACAGTGGCAAGGTATATGCTGCTGGACTCGATGTGGTTTCCAGTGAACCTATCAAGGCAGATAATCCGCTTTTAAAAGCTAAGAATTGCATAATTACGCCTCATATCTCCTGGGCACCGAAGGAAAGTCGCCAGAGACTCATGGACATAGCTGTTTCCAATTTGAAAGCGTTTCTAAACGGAAACTCTGAGAATGTGGTGAATTAAAAATGCAATTGACAAGATAATATTAATATGATATTATAATTTATAATTTATAATTTATTTTTTAAGGATGAAACTATAGAATTATGCAGCACGTTTATAAAAATGATTATGCGGAACCTAAACAAATCAATATGTATTCTGGGCTAAAAGAAGCCGCTTATGCGGAGATAAAGCAGAGGCTCTTAGAAAACAGAATATTGCCTGGTGAAAGAATAAGGGAAGATCAGATTGCTGATGAACTAAAAATCAGTCGCACACCTGTGAGAGAGGCTATAAATCGTCTTGTGGCAGAAGGATTGGTGATCAATATACCGCGAAAAGGCTTATTTGCGCTTGAAATTAGTACTCAGGAAATCGAAAAGATGATTGAAGTTCGAGTCGCTCTTGAAACTTTGGCAGTTGGTCTATGCTGCCGGGATATTACAGCAGAGAATTTGAGAGAACTGGATGCCATTTTTCAAAGGTATGAAACGGCACTTAGGGGTCAAAATTATCCGGAAGCAAGTAAACTAGACAGCGAAATTCATAATTATATCGCTCGGCTATCGGACAATAAAAAGTTAGTAGATTATATCCGCGACTTGGAGGAACTATTTACTTATGCTCGAGCGAGAAACGTAAAATGGACAAGAGAAATGATCGATAATTCCATCCAATTTCATAGAAATTTAATAGACGCAATCAACAGCAAGGATACTGAACTTGCTAAAAAGGCGATTGCGGAAGATATACACGGTATGAGAGCTCTACTGGATTGAATGGAGTGAGGGGGAAAAAAGAACATGATATCAGAAGATCGAGTACGGGAACTTGAAGCCATATGTAGACAAATGCGGTATGACGTTATTACATAGTTGCAGTTATTAACTTGAGATTAACTAATAAAAATGACTAGAATGTGAATATTCTATCAGCGAATAGAAGTTCGAGACACGGTGTCCCGAGCTTCTTTTGCTCAAATATTTAATCTAAGTGAGATGTTGATTAAATAAATATTCATTGGTAAAAGCTGCAATCAACCACCATTATTCATATGTAGAAATTGCATCTTTCTTGATGAAGCTCAAGATTTGCTGTATAATTGCTAGTATAGCGGAAAGTGAGGTGTTTTTTAATGCTCAAACGAAAAATATATGATGATCTTATGAGGTGGAAATCCAGTAATGCGAAACAATGTTTGGTGGTAAAAGGTGCCAGGCAAGTTGGTAAAACATTTATCATTGAATTGTTCGCACACAATAACTATAAGCATTATGCAACATTAAACTTTGAGAAAAACCCTGCATACAAAGCTATCTTTGATGGAGATTTGGATACTGAAACTCTTATCAAGCAGATTTCTCTGCGTGTAGCTGGAGTAGAGCTTATCCCTTACGAAACGCTTTTATTTTTTGATGAGATACAGAGCTGTCCACGTGCACGTACTGCATTAAAATTTTTAACGCAAGATGGTCGTTTTGATGTAATAGCATCCGGATCTTTGCTTGGGATCAATTATAAGGAAGTGCCTTCATATCCTGTTGGTTATGTGGATCATTTGGAAATGCATTCACTTGATTTTGAGGAATTTTTGTGGGCAAATGGTGTGATGCCTAGTTCTATTGCCGATATTAAGGAGTATTTCATTGATAAGAAGGCTGTACCAACTGCGATGCATGAGCGCATGATTGAACTCTTTAAGGAATATATAGTAGTTGGCGGTATGCCTCGCGCTGTGTATGAGTTCGTAACAAACCATAACTTCGCAAATGTATTAAAAATTCAGAAAGCTATCATCAATGATTATATAGACGACATTGCCAAATACGCTGAAGGTGCTGAAAAAGCAAAGGCACGAGCTTGCTTTTTGTCTATACCAAAGCATTTATCAAAGGACTACAAGAAATTTCAATACAGCATTGTGGAGCGTGGAGGGAGTGCTCGAAAATTCGGTGGTAGTTTGATGTGGCTGTATGACGCAGGTATTATAAACTTCTGCTACAATCTTTCTCTGCCAGAACTACCCCTTGAAGGAAACTCTAAAAGCGATGTATTCAAAGTGTATATGTGTGATACAGGTCTATTAATGGCGATGCTTGAAGAGGGCTCGCAGGTAGATATTATCGACGGCAATCTTGGCATATACAAAGGGGCGATTTACGAGAACATCATCGCCGATATTTTTGCTAAGTCAGGTAAGAAACTATATTACTTTGAGCATAATGGAAATCTGGAGATCGACTTTTTTATTCGCAGAAACAAAGTGGCAACTGCTATAGAAGTCAAATCCGCAGAAAATACAAAGGCTAAATCATTGGAAACTGTTATCGCAAGATACGGAGTTAAACATGGTATTAAACTGTCTACAAAAAATGTCGGAGGGACAGATACTTTTGATAGCTTGCCTCTCTACATGGCAATGTTTTTGTAGAATTACATTTTAAAGAAATTTAAATATAAATTTAATATTACTAGGTGAATAATTGATTATTAATCTATAAAATAGGTTATAATAAAAA
>JGI20166J26741_10773336_pt1 | contig 15134 bp, 9 predicted proteins | sample TergutCu122P5_FD_26741 | JGI IMG/M metagenome (IMG submission 26741)
CCCCAACTTCAATTTCTTCCCATCAGTATCATTCCACCATACTCCACACTCATTCCCTCATCTGCCACCAATGGTATATCTTAGTGACACCATCCTTAAATAACAAACTTAAGTAAACAACAATGTAACCTGAAAGGACAAAAAGATACGCAAAGGATAAACTAGATACCAAATTAACACATATATACATATATATATATATATATATATATGAGTGAATTTCAAGGAACATCTTGTGCTAATTAACCTGTATCACCAATACTAAACTCCACATGTGCAGGTCTTTCCTTTAGTACCTGATATGTTACTATCCAGGCATAAAATTCTTATTTTCATTTACTAAACCAATTAAATACACATTACACACACAATAGTGTATGTTATATGTGCATTTAGTTGATACAGTAAAAGAAAGTAAGAATTTTGTTAACTAGTTTAATTAACTTATCAGGTACTAAATGTTGTATGTGCATTTAGTTGGTTTCATAAAAGAAAATAAGTTTATTAAAATGAAGGAGTAAACAACTTCAAAATAGACATAAAATTTGGTTGCTACAGAAGCCTAAGGATTTATCACTGTGTCTTAAGTACCCTAGTCACTTAATATTTTAATTAATATTATACCTGAATCCATGAATCTTCCTAGTTGTCTCAAAACTTCAACCAAGGCCTTGTTTTTGCTTTTCTGCTTTAATACCCCTTATCAATTTACATCACTACTTAATTTGCACTCTCTCATTTTCCATGTAACACCCTTTGGCTGGATTATTAGCATTCATTTAAGCCTCTCTTGCTTATGGAAATATCACTTTCAATTTACAGCCACCTTTTCAAGAACACAACTACAGCATAAAACAAGACCTTTTTGTACAGTATGACTTTCACTTCACTCTGATACACAATCTCTGGGCTTCCTTCAAAGTAAATGACCAAATGCTCTCTCTTCCGACTACAAGAAGCGAGCAAGCAAGCAGGCAAAGCAAGCAAACAAACAAACACAACACAAATCACTTATAATAATTAAGTGTTCACGGTGATAAATACTAGGCTGTGACCTAGGTTGTGACACTATGCAGTTTGGTAAAAATGTACCAACATTTCAAATGACCTGCCACCTATATCCTCAAGGTATATGACCCACATTCTATCCCAAAGATGGTACCTTCCTACCAAAGCAAAAGACACCACATTCGATGGCAGTAATGTTAATGTTAGTACATATATGTATTAACCATAGGTTCCAATACAAGTGACGGTTTTGTGTCACCAGTGCCAGTGCCCTGCCACGCACTAAATGCAGTCCTGATGACAATGTACATTGCAACGGGAAGCAATGCCAAGGAACAGCTTGTTCCAAGAGTAAACCAACGGTCAAGAAGTTTTGGTCTCCAAGATCCACATTTTTGAAAAAATCTATTGAAAGCTGTTGTGAACCACTGCAGTCTGAATGCCTCAACTCGGAGGCCTGTGTTTTCTAAGAAGTATAAGTATGGATGGTGGGAACAACTCTGAAACAGAACATTTCAATTTAATTAGCATGCAAATTGATGAATGACCAACACACACTAGTCAAACATATGAAACTCCATAAACATGATCACCCATTTCCCTTGATCCTGTTAACCTCTAAATTACCTGTTTTGTATTTAAATTTTAGCCCATGGTGTATGAAAAAAGTATCATTTGAACAAAAAAAATACAATGAAAAAAATTCTTGTGTAGTTAATAGACATTGTTTTTTTTTTGCAGGATCGTTGCAAATATTGTATGACAGTTACACACTTATTTCATTGTCTTGCTTTATTAAGAGTTGAGTGTTAACATGTAGATTTTAACTTGTTTAAGCATATTGCTTGTATACTGACTAATGTAACTTGAACTGTGCCTGTGCTGAAGTCCATCTCGTGATCGGGTGTCACATAGTACAGTCATGTGTGGCACAAAGGTCAAGACCATGAGTACTCTGGACAGTAGCCACCCTTGATTTTATGTATATTTCTCTTAATGAGAGCATACATTCTCACTTGTGATGTCAAGTGGAGACGCACTGTTCAGCCAACAGGGTTCGTCTTCTGGCTCCTGAGTCCTCGATTTCTTGTAACTCACACTCTTCACATATCATGAACTCCCGTACACTTGACACAGGGATTATTATGAGTGCAAGCAACCTGCCCAACTCCGTCTTAAACCAAGGTTTGAGCTCCGTCCCTCCTGGAACAACATCTATGATATGTTCCCCACAGGGACCACACCAGATACAACAGAATTACTTGGTGTCAGAAATGGGGTTAAGGCGAGAGGAACATGCACACAGGAGGAGGAGAGCAAGGGAGTCCAGCATCACCAGAGAGGCATCCAGGATTCAAGAGAGCCAATACTGCCAGTCCAGGGTTCGAGGGAGAGCCAGCAGCAGGGCTGAGGCATACGCCACCAGGAGCAGCAGCTCTGGTACATCAAACTGGCTAGGGTGAGCCTTTGCTCAACTAATTCCTAGTCATAGACCCTCCAAGTTCGAGTTCCCAATGTGCAGTGAACAGTGAAGTTTCTAGAATGAATGGAAACTTTATTAGTGCATGGGAAGCCTTGAAGTTGGTTCCGCTGTTTAAAGGAAATAAGCAGGAGGTTCTGGCATTCACTGGGAATGTAGACACTGCATTCTGGCCAAGAGGCCATTTTGTATAAATTCATGCTAACGCACATTAGTGGAGAGCCAAGAACGGCAATCAGTCACAGGAACCTCGACAACTGGAACTTAGAGTTTCTGCAAAACGCTTATGTAGAAAAACGAACCCTAGACTTCCATGTGAGTTAATGCTGTAAGACCAGACAAGGGAAGGATGAAAAGGTGACAGACTGGATCCACAAAATTCAGATCTTGGGGTCGAAGTTTCGCGAAACTGCATTGCTAGATTGCAGTGAAGGGGCGCAAGAGGGCATAATGAATTTTTCCAGCTGTTTACACAACATTTGCTTCATTCAAGGCCTATCCTCCGATCGGATTCAGAAGATAGTGTTAAGCCGTAATTACCAAAATTTTAATGAGACAGCTGAGACTGCCCTAGTGGAACAGCGCTATAGTTTCCAAGTAACAGAAATACTGGACAGAAGGCGTTTCCACGTATAGGTGTAGTAAATGTGGAAAACTGGATCACTTAAGTCACAAGTGTTACTTGCAAAGCAAAGGGGAAGCTCCAGTAAACCCTATTGTGGCTAGTGGATCTGGAGACATAGGCCAGGTTAACTGTTTTCAAAGTGGTGAGAAAGGTCACATGGCCCAAAATTGTCGAAAACCTCCACAAGGAAAGGAAAGTAGTGATAACCATAGGATGTTGGGAAGCGAGATAAGACGGATGGACAGCAGCTGCCTGACTGTCTCCTTCTTCTTCTTCTTTGCAAGCAGGGCCTGAGGCATACACCTCGGATGCACCGCAGCCTAGAGGCTTATTGTGCAACCCTGGTCCCCCCCCTGATTTGGACGTTCCCGCTTCTGCCACCAGGTCCCCCCCACGTCTACACAATGCAAGAGACCCCTAGCAGCGAAAGGAGAAACTCTATGGGCGAGAATTGTCCGGTAATTTTGCCTGTCGACTTCCACGCTACATTTAGGGATCTTTTACATGCCGTAAATCTACGACATGGGACCAACAGCTTTACTTCCCCCCAAAGGAAGGCGTGCTGAGGATTTTTTTGCCCTTAAAAATCTGACGGCTTCGGCCAGGTTTGAACCCACGAACTTGGGTACTAAAGGCCAGCACGCTTACCCCTAGACCACCAAAGCTGTGACTGTCTCCTTCCTCTACTCAGTAGGCTGCGTGAATAGGGAACACAGTGACTATATTACCTTGGAACTAGATAAGAAATGGGGGATATAAGCTACATTTTGTTAGTAGACAGCGGAGCCAACATTAGCCTAGTTAAGAGTTATAAACTGTTGGGGACAGATGAGTTCTGGCCAAAGGACAGGGTACGCATAAACTGCGTAGAAGGATTCATAATCAAGACCCATGGCAGCATAGAGACTTGGATACGGGAAGGAGGGATAGATATCCCCTAGCATTTACAACTAGTAGTCAGCAAGTGGATTTAAAAGGGGATGAGATCCTAGGATGTGATTTTTTTAAACTAACGCAGGCATGAATATGCTACAAGGAACGTATGAAAGTTTTTCCAGAAGGGATGGAGCTTAAACCTCAGGTTAAGAAAGGGAGCTGGGCAGGTTGCTCGCGCTTGTAATAATCCCAGTGTCAAGTGTACAGGAATTTATATGTGAAAGGTGAGAGTTACAAGAAGGCAAAGACTAAGGAGCCAGAAATCGAACCCTGTTGGCTGATCAGTGCATCTCCACTGGACAACATCGAAAGGGAGAATGCGTGCTCTCATTAAGAGTAATATACATAAAATCAAGTGTGGCTACTGTCCAGAGTCCTCATGGTCTTGACCCTTGTGCTGTGCGTGACTGTACTACATGACATCCGGTTACGAGATGGACTTTAGCATGGACACAGTTCAAGTTATATTAGTCAGTATACAAGCAGTAACCTTAAACAAGGTAAAATCTGTGTGTTACCACTCAACTCTTAATAAAGCAAGACAACGAAATAAGTGCATGACTGTCATACTGAACCGTACGAGCTTCGACGGTTCAAGCGACAATTGTTCCGGTAAATGCCGCGAGAGCGGGATAGCCTGCAGGAATGGGGGAGCTGACCAGCCGAAGGTTTAAGATCGAAGTCCAACGGAAAGAAGAAGCCAAGCCGGCAAGATGGCGCGTAGGAGGCACAAGCCGCAAGGCGAAGGGAGGTTTTGTTGTGAGTTTGTAGTGCCAGGACAGAGCAGTGGAAGATGTTTTTAGGAGTGTTCAGTGCCGTGTTAGTTGGTTGTTTTCCCTTGCTACAGGGAGGAAAAAAGAAGCCTCTTGGTCAGGTAGGAGAAGGTGCACGTGCCCAGAAAGGACGCGAGAGTGCAGCATAGACTGGAAACGTTGTGCTGAAAAGACCGGCATAATAGTGCAGGGCGCACCCCCTTTCAGTGTTTAGTGTTGTGTTCATTGGTTGTTTTCCTTGCTACAGGGAGGAAAAACACTAAGAGCTGAGAAGCCTCTTGGTCAGGTAGGAGAAGGTGCGCGTGCCCAGAAAGGACGCGAGAGTGCAGCATAGACTGGAAACGTTGTGCTGAAAGACCGGCATAGGAGTGCAGGACGCACTCCCCCTGTTCTTCTTTCTTTTCTTCAGTTATATAATTTTTTTTAAACGAGTTACTAGTGTACTGGACACTGGAAGTTCATATTTGTATTTCATATGTAGTATTATTATTATTATTAGTATTGCTGGTGTATTGAGCATTGAAGTTCTTATTGTGTTCACATAGTTTCTTGTTATCATTATGAAAATTTGAGCTTGGGATCCCAGTGTAGATTACTGCAAATAGCAAATGAAAATAGAATAGTAATATTTGTGTTCACATACGTTGTTGTTTCGTTTTTACACCCTACTGTTATCCTGGTGGGCTGTGGAAATAAAGGGGGTCCTGAACTCAGGAAAATCCGGTTCCTGGTGGTTCAATACAATATATGCAACAACCCTGCAGAAAAACAGTATTTATAAACTACACAACAAAATGGCATTTTGTGGAAACTAAAATCAACATTATGCGGCATGTCTGAAAACTGCAGTAGATATGCTTGTTGCCTGCATGTACAAAATGAATTTCTATGGGCTCTCATGATGTGTGTTTGCATATGTGAATGCAGGTCATTTAAATGTTAACATAGACCGACGTCTGTATAAAATAATTATATGATGCATATGGGTGGAAAAATCTTGTCTGTCTTCCAGCACATCAATGTGTTGTCACTTGCATTCCACCCCAGTGTAATTAGACATCATTGAAAAAGGTGAAAACAAATAAATAACAAAAAAAGCCCCAATAAAACTATGTCACTGTGTTATTATTACCTTGAACAAAGTGTCAAAGAAGAAAAGTGCACAATGCAGCAAACCCACAACAATCAAGAAGGTCAAAGAATCCATCATCGTAATTCACAGCTTCATTAATTAGATTCCATCACCTCTTGATCTCCATTTTGTCCATGTGAGACACCAGACACACACACTGTAACAATTAACAGTTGTGCTGCTGAAGACTATCTACTGTGCAGCTGCAAGAATACAAGAATTATCTCACGTGTGATATATTCCTCCCCTGAAGATTGAAACCTTCTGGAATGTCATACCATGTAGGTTGGTACGTGTACTTATCTACAAAGTTTACACTTCTCTCTTGTTACCACCATGACAACTTCAAAATTCCTATTCTTACATGCAAGATGCCATATTACTTCCATGATCCACTTCATACAAGAAGATTATCACGTTAGAACCATTTTTGGTAAGAACATTACAATACGCTGATCATTCAGAGAAGCACCTGAGAGTTTTATTTAATTGCCTAGTGTAACATGGGAACCTCAATGGCACAGTTGGTACACTAACTACGACAGGGGCTGGATGGGTGAAGAATCATGCTTCAATTCCCAGAAGTCAGAAGAGATTTAGATTTTCTCCAAAATATCCAAAATTGCTCGGGGGCTCTATCCCTGAGGGTAAAGTGACCATGGTGTGAAGGTGACCGTTCACCCCCATCCAGTATTGAGGTTGAATCAGGGGAGCTATACCACCACACCCTCATCTACCTTCATAGCACCACACACACACACACACACACACACACACACACACACACACAACTTCAAATTTATATACTTGGTTAACATATACCATTATAATCAATCCAGTCAGTCCATGAATTTGAGTTTTATTTACGAGTATTACATACTGTCCCCGTATGTTTCGCAATGCAAGTGAAACACCATGTAGTAACCTTGAGTGCAGATAACTTGCTGGTGGGGCAGGTGTGATTTACCTGGAGGGACCGACGATGTCCGTAGATGGGAGAGGGCGGCAGACTGGACACAAGTAATGGTGATGGAGAGTGCTGTGGAAAAATTGGTGAGGAGGAGGGAAGTGCTGTATGCCACACATGGCAGTAGAATAGACAGGGGAAAACACCATCTTTTGGCAGAGGAATGTTAATGCGCCACACAGAGCACACAGTGTGAACTCTTTGGCAACTTGTTCGAGATTGGCAAACAGGCCCCTATTTGTCTCCCTTCACAATAGCCCTTGCCCATAATGTTATCACTTGTCCTATGTGGCTGTCCTTCTTGGACTGCTTACAAACTAAAAATAGAAGCACCAAACTCCTCCAAAATGGTAACTACGTATGGACACGCATCACATTGAACAAGAAAATCACCATGAAAAGAATTACTTACAAATGACGAACGTTAGAAGTTTAAATGTCCATTTGATAATGCAATATAACAAGAGGTAGTGGAAAATCACGTTTACTCCCAACCCACATACATTACACGGTTGAGATTTCACCTTATTTGCATATAGAATTAAAATAGTTATCAAGCACATTACAACTCGTCTTTTAATTTTACATTGTAAAAAGGGTAAATGAAAACTACGCAGTTTTGGGGTTTTTGTTGTTTTTTGTTGCCTAACATAATAGAAATAACACGCAACGCACCAAAATAAGGGTTAAGCCTTCCACACTCAATTCACGCACTTTCGAAGTCAAGAATCTCCACAGTCGGTCTCGTTGTTGGCAAGCCCGTTTCCGATATGTTTGCCTTCATTGTGACGATTTTTACGCTCCAAATGAAGTACGTATATTCCACTAGATTTCACACGCAGTCGTAAATCTAGCGTCAGTTGAAAATATACGAATGTCTACAAAAGTTGTAGTTAAAACACTCCTGCACCTCAACCGCCAAGAGTGCTGTCCCGGCTACCAACCCGTTACACACGTGACAGTCGCTGAGCTACATTAGCTGATTTGAGAATTTCAAATACAAAACACAGACCTACTTAACACCAGTAACATTCCCCGGTCGTCCGGTAGATGACAGAATAACAACCCTTCGACTTCGTTTAGGTTATTTCTAGCTGTGAAAGCTTGCCAACTAAAGAATCACAGACTGTCACGGCACGGTACCAAAATTTAACAGGCGGAACAACTGTAATGCAGAGACTAGCACTACCACGGCAAATGTACATAGCCAACAACACAGCGTGCCTGCCATGGTCTAAGTGAATTCACAACGACTCTTTCAGCGTTTTAATGCACGTACCTTGGAAAACACTTCCATAGGAAAAAGGAAATAACTTTACGTATTTGTAATAGTTCCAGATAGTTTTTCTGTTGATAAGGAGGAATATTTACAACACTGCCTTCCCCAAACTACGCGCCCATGAACACAGGTCCTCTAGTACACAATTACTACTTGTAGTATATCCATGAGCTAACCGGCGTTCATTACAACGACCAGATGATCTGTGGCCGTCACCACGCCACGAATTGTGGAGAATGGATTAGATGTTATGAAATCTGTGTGTACGTCTGATCAGTGCTCGTTATCAGTTCAGTTTCGTGTAGATGTCTACATCTAACGGAAAGAATTAGAACCATAAGTAGGTGTTTGGCAGCATGGCGGAAACGACAGTGGACGCAACGCGGAGGTTGAATGTTAAAAAACAAACTTTGGATGATGCGTATGCTGCTCCAGCAAATTTTCTCGAGATTGATGTTATAAATCCAATTACTCATGGTGTTGGAAAGAAAAGATATACTGACTACGAGGTTAGAATGAGGGTAAGCAGTGATATTCCGTGCTGCACCTACTGACAGTTCCGAAGGCAGTGCATAAGGTAGAAGGGGATTAAAAAAGCACCAGTTTTAACCCTTGTAAGGGAAAGACCGAAGTAGTTGCATTTGTAAGTGTGTTTCTGACGGTGTCAGCAGCAGGTGGCCATTATGCAACTGTTGCCCTCTACAGCTTTAACATTCCCGGTGTCCGGAATCCAATTGTATATTTGACTGACTTGGCAACCTGTGATATGTGTGATTAAATATTAGCATGTTTGCTGCATTTTAAGGGCCACTTAATTGGACATTTATTTTTTGTTGTATGTGTAAACCTAAATGCTTATAGATGAAGTTGTTTGTAATTACTTGCATTTGTGTATAATGATATGATATTTTATTTCATTTCAGACAAACCTTCCTGTTTTCAAGGTGAAAGAATCTATTGTTCGTCGAAGATATAGCGATTTTGAATGGCTGAGGAATGAACTAGAACGAGATAGTAAGGTATATGTCTTAAACTTTTGTTATGTTCTGAGCGTCAGAAACATGCTACTGCCAAATTATATACTCCTCTCCACCATTGCCTTATAAACATGGAAGTACCGATAACATCCTCTTCATTTCCCACTAACAATCATAACTAGAAATATCTTGCTACCTAATGTCTGCAGTTTTTCCCTGCCTGTCACCCCTGTGTCAAAGCTAATATTGTAGATTTCCTGCTTGTAAACTCTATGTAGCATGACTGTTTAAACTTTCTGTGATAGTGGCTGTGTATGTGATCATCATGCAACTGAAACCATAATTCTAAAACTGATTTAAATGTTTATTGCAGATAGTGGTTCCGCCTTTACCAGGCAAAGCATGGAAACGGCAGATGCCATTCAGAGGAGATGATGGAATATTTGAAGAAGATTTCATTGAGGACAGAAGAAAAGGATTGGAAATTTTTGTGAATAAGTATGTGTAAATTTTGTTTTTCATATCTCCTGTATCTTAATGAACTATTATTATGTGTATGAACTATTATTATTATTATAAATATATTGGGCTATAATATTATTGTCATTAAAGGTACTGGCCATCAGTTGGTGGCTTACCAGCCTCCAGTGTAATGCGGATCAGGGCCTTCCATTCCAGGGTTAGAGTTCCTAGAGCATGAAGTGTATCACTCAGCTCCATTTAATGCTGAACCTAGGAATGTGTGGAGCTGTGCACTCATGCCCCTATTTGCCCTTTTGTGTTTAGGTAACCAACAGCTTTTTGTTGTCAATTTCCTTCAGGTTGTAAAGTGCCATTTATGTATTATGTATTTATTCTAGGATTGCTGGTCATCCACTTGCCCAGAATGAGCGATGTCTACATATGTTTCTTCAGGAGCCAGTAATTGACAAAAACTATGTCCCAGGGAAGATCAGAAATGCGTAATGATTTCCTTGTGCTGTTGGTGAAATATCACCCACACATCAGTGTGAAGTTGTCTTAGAGTGTTAACAGTTGAATGATGTTAATTTAATCTGCCACACTGTTATTTTTTCTTGTAATATATTTATGTTGTATACTTTAAAGAAATTTAAATGGGTCAGCATAAGTATTATATCTGAATTTGTGATCCATGAAATAAACTTTCACATTTTGTTATGAACAAATGCATATCCAAATTGCTGGTGCAGACATTATTCTTCAGTTGTACTCTTTATGTTAGTCAAAGAATCCTTTTAGTCCAAAGGCTTATTCTTTTAATTAGATGAGGTCTTTTGCTGTCCACTTCATACATCATTTATTAGTGTCAAAGTCTTGGAGACAGAACTAATCTGAGGTTAGTTCCATCATTCTAGCCCCTGTGAACAGCATGTTGTCATATTTTAGGAGCTTGACAGCTCATGAATTTGTTTGATTTGTAACTGTGCCTTAATCACAATACATTGTTATAATTTTGAGTTGAAGATGAATGGATTTCTGCAAGTGTAGATGCTTCTTGATGCTTTAAAGAGTAATTAATTCTGCATATCTCATCTCATTAAAAAAATAGGCCCAGTAATGTCTTTGAATGAGCTGGAGGATAAATCTGGACAATAATGGTAGTTCCCCCCACCCCACCCCATATCATCTCATGACACAAATACAAATTGACGTCCAATCTTCCCCACATCTGGATGTTCACTTAAGGACATTATAATCAGCACATTTTTACAGTGTCTACACTTAGGGAACTTTGTAGGCAAAGTCTTTGTTCTTTAATGCCAGATGTTCTGTTCATATCTAAGAGTAATGGGTCACAACACATAATAGTTGAGTGCTCAAGGATGTGAAGATGCATTAATTAATTTAATACCACATTCCAAAGTTTCTGGCATGTGAGTGTAGTATGAAAATATTCTACATAATACCATGCTACTGTGCAACATGATTTATATTTTCATATATAAAATTATTCTTTGTTATTTGTTCCCAAGAATGGAAAACCCAAAATGGAGAGAACTTCCCCTGAAACTTGGGGCACAGAGGGCCTGTTTTAAGGCCTAGGTGCATCGAGCCCAGAAGGGCTTGAACCCAAATACCAGTCATTCATTCCCTGAAACTTCACAGTTATCTGTACATGACATATTTTCGTTTTTCAGAACCATTGTATTGACACCATGCTGCAACATTCAGACAGTAATTTCCTACTCATATTTCAGGCTTGTTACTTATTGGACATGGTTTGTTCAAAAAATGGTGGCAGATCCCACACTCTTCAAAGTCTATCCTTTTCTCTGTGGAATTTAGGTAATGAGCACTATGTTTTCAAAGATGTTTGCTTCCATGTGTCATGCTTAGTCATAGGGGCATGTTAAAGTCCCTGTGAATTTCTTTCATATTAGAGAAAATGTTGCTGTACTGGTAAATACTGATTATAAATCAATTCTGATAGTGACATTTTGGCAACAGATATGTATCATTAATTTTGAAGATACATATCCTGCAATTATTATGCTTACTCCATGGATGTCCATTCCAGTGGTTATGTTAATGTGACAGTTGTGTTAAGAACATCAGGTGTAGATGCTCATTGCTACGTATAACATCATGCAGCTAGACATATTCTTGCAGTCTGCACTCACCAGGCTAACTTTTAGACTCTAAATGGTATGTAAATGTAACATTACATGTATGTTTAATTAAGTGGTTGTCTAATAAATGAGAAAAATTCTAAGGACTTTTTGTCACAAATACATGAATACTGGGGAAGTTTTGTTCAATTTCATTGCTTTTGTTCATACATTGTTTTCCTTAATGTTGTATTGATTATTTTTCCAAGTTTTTTTTTAAAACATCACTGTAGATGGGGAACCTGTAGCCATAGTATGTGCAATTCTGTGTATGCTGGGGAAATGTAAAGGCATGATAATGACATCCATTTTATCAGGACACTTCTCTTCATATTAATTAACCTCATATTCGGCAAAGATATGCCAATTTATAAGTTGAATTTTTAATTCTGACAATACAGCTTTGGCATAAATATTATAACTGGCAATCAGGTATTCTGTGTAATCTTCAGAAACATTCAGATATAAAATTACATAGCCTCCATAGAAATAAGTAACATATACCTATCAGCTGCTTAATAAGAAGTAATGGTGTGTGTTAATGTCAAGTTCTTTTAAGTTTACTGCGACGGTATGGTTCTGCTAGCGCAGTGGCTGTTGCACTAGCAGTTTAGTTGGCATGGATCTGTTTCTGCAGCCACTACAAGATGTCACATCTGGCTCTTGACACCTGTCATTTCTAGCAGTAAGCTGCTGTCTTGTGATAAGCCTTTAGTTTTTTTTTTACATAATTAATAGCAAATGTTTACTGAGATAAGGAAATGAAGCTGGTGCCATTCATGTCATTTAAAAATGTTTTTTAAGATATGAAAATTAGGCATAAATGAATGCAGTCTTCTTCTTTTACCAGGTCACTGATTATCATGAATCATGCTGTGTATATCATGCCATACCAAGCCACCACAGTTCTGTATATCTGATTCCTTATGGTTAGTAATAACTTGGTGGATCTGCAAATTTATGAGGTGGAAGTGACAATTTATGATCTTGAAATGCTGCATTGTAATAACAGATATTGGAAGAATATGCAGCTATTGTTAAGGTCATTGTAATAACAAATAATGTACCAGTTGCACAGTCTTTCTTATAACTTTCAATGTGATAGTGGTAACTAATGAATCATATGAGCCAGTCAAGTGAAATCTGGTACACAGATGATTAATGTCCCTATATATATATGAAATACTTGTAAGTTTATATAAACATAGCAACTGTGGAAAACTTTCAGATTGTATTTGCCAGAATTAACATAAAATCTGTACATTCTTGTAGAACATAAAATACAGTAACATGAATAATAGCAATATGTCAGGACTAGAAATCTAGGCAACAGGAATTGAGACAGTGCCTTTTTAAATTTTTCACACTATACAAATTCATAATGAACATGAGTATTGTCAGAACAGATACATTCTACTGCAGTAAAACAACCAACTCTAACCTATGTGTTTTATGCTGCAGCTGCTATGTATCACAGTTTGGTGGTTTTACTGCACTACTGAAAGCACACCTGCACATCTGTGCTTTATACAAACTGCAAGTATCAGTGTCACAATATTCATCCAGGTGTGGGGAGTCAGAAATGGTACTGTAGTGGCACATATATTTTATATTGAATAACATGGAAATCTAGTAGCATTTCTATGAGCCTGTTAGCCATGTAGAAGGAAAACTAATTATTCAGCATGTTGCTCTGCTATTACTACAACACTCAAAAAAAAGATATTGTTTTATAAATGAATATATACATATATATTAGCTGTAGATTTCATTTTAGTTTTCACATAATGCATTATGTATATCATGATCACAGTATGAATTTTGTCATTAGAATGCATGTTAACGTTATTTCTATTTTGGATGAAGCTCTTGAAGTAATTTCTTGTTTCCACTTTCTGTTGGTGTTTCTTGTGTAAAGGAAATTATTCTTTGTTTCTTACATAATGGCATTAAATTGCTTTACCATAATCTGTTTTGTATATTCCTTTAAAAAGAAAAAGAGGACACACATCTTGGAACTACTTTTCTGGGCACAGATCTCAGCATGCATTGCAGTTGGTGTACTATTCAGGATCATAATCTTCCTCTTGCTCTGAATCGAACATGTGTTTCTGTTTTCATATTAACAAAACCTTTGAAACCCTAAGTTTGTGTTTGCATTGTTTCTGTAACAATGCTTGATTTAACCCTTTGGCACTGAATGTTACATGTATCAGCTGCAAGGTGTGATGCCCAATTTGCCAAATGTTACACATAATTATTACACAGTGTGGTGCCCAAAATGCCAAATGTTACATTTAATTATTACACAGTGTGGTGCCAAAAATACCAAATGTTACACATAACTGCTGCACATTGTGATGCCCAAAATGCTGAATGTTCTAGAAATATGACTGCTGTTATGCAGACTCAGTTTAAATTGCGGTCTGCTGCATACCACTGTGGTCATCAAATTCTGGCGCCCGAAGATTAAAATTTGTCATAACTTTGTAGGGAATACAGTGTGAGCAAATGAACATCTTCATAGTCTGAATATACATGAACATTGGTTTTGTCCCTGCTTGGTGTCCTGTAATACAACCATTAAATTTTTGCAGCATAACAAGTACACCTGCAACCATCCATTTAGATTGAACAGTGTATGAAAATAAGTATTTGGAATATATTTAAAGTTGGTAAAGTATGAAGAAAATGTAGACCATAAATTCTGTTAATCATGGGTCAAAACTTGAAGAATGTTATTTTACAAAAACATGTCAACTTAATCAGTTATTAGGAAGCATACTGTTTTCAGGGATGTGACACTGTGTAGCCAAGTGCTTTTCAACCTTTTCTTCCTTGCGTACCACTAAAATGAGCAAATCATGCACGTGTACCAGCAGGTACTGAAAATATTAACAACACGGAGTTTGTAATTTTCTAGTTTGACTTTATAAATAACAATGTACAACATGCAAAAGATTACGGAAATGAAAACAACTAATCATGGCTAACTTTGGGCCGCTGAACACGAAAATGACATTAAAATTTGGGAATTGGCTGTGGTTTCCAAGTTACTGCACACCGTACGAGTAGAGTGCTTGGTGTCAATGTGGCATGCGACCGCATTCCCAGTCACATTCTCAGTACCATGTGATCAGATAACATTGTTGTGGACTGTTCTTTTCTCATCTACCTGTGGAGTTGTACGAGGGTTGCTCAGAAAGTAATGCCCCACATTTTTTTTTTCGGAAACTATTTAATCAGAATGTATGAAACTCATGCACAATATAACTGGATGTTTCCTTTACACGTGCTATTTTTCCACATAATCTCCATCTAAGTCTA
>JGI20166J26741_10774447_pt1 | contig 15134 bp, 8 predicted proteins | sample TergutCu122P5_FD_26741 | JGI IMG/M metagenome (IMG submission 26741)
CATGTTATTAGCGAAGTTACGCCTATGTGAGCAGCTGTTTAGCAATTCACTTAGCAAAGAACGCCTAAAACACACACGACCGGTATTTTTGACAGTAACCACCCTGTTATGTTTTTGCAAACAGAACATTTCACAAAGGGTATCTATTTCCATCATCACATGCAAAAGAGGAGTGGACTTCCTATTTTGTTGGGCCTGTTGGCAGCTGCCACTCTGAAATCCCAGTCCAGTAGTTCTAAGCAGGGCATATACCCAGCATGGCACAGCATTTTTTCAGACATTTGAGGAGAAGTAAGTGTCAATCAGAAACTCCCACTGGTTAACTCATACAACGGAAATGACTGTTAATTCAACGGTTGCATAAGTTATAATCACATAAGAACTCTGAAAAATACCTACTGCATAAAAGAACATAAAATTTAAAGGCTGTTATATGGTGTACGATATATTAATCATTTTAAACAATATGATTAAGAACTGTAACTTTAATGTAATCACCTTTTAAGAGTTTACATGTTTGCATTATACAAGCCATAAAAAATCATCCTACAAAGGACTGAAACAGTTCATGACAAAATACAGTAATATTTTATAAATCATGATGTATGTTGGTGTTATTTAAAAAACAACATTTATACTGTGGCCCAGTTGTAGGAATTTATTTACTACGGACAATACTGATGTCATGTAGGTCCCAGTCAGCTAAGAATACAATGGCAATGGTACAACCACAGAACTAGACGGAAGTCAACGTGTTACTATGCTTAGACACCACATCATGAATAACTATGCAGTGTGTAAAGAGAGCTCCACACTCTCTTAATTCAACATCACATGGTCAGTTACACGCCTCAACTATTTGGTTCATCCAAACTATATAAATCTCCCACCTCTCAGAAAAAACTATGCCTTCATTACAAAAACTATAATCAAATGATGCCCATAAGGTGAAAGAAAGTTTCATCAACAAATAAATACCACACATAAAGTTAAAACATGAAATGCTTAAAAATCTGTAATGGGAAATGTTTGAGAAAGCTTCATTGTTTCATGAAATTTCAATGCTACACCTAATTCGGGAAACATACTATTTGCAAAATTAATCACTGAAATTTTAACAAAACACCTTTATGCAGCCTACACAAACTCTTCTGAGATTGGGCTCAACAAATCTTGGGCACCTGGTCACCTTGACAGCTAGAATTTTGGAAAAAAATGTGAATTAATGTCTTATTTTCTGTTCGAAAATCCGGTTCAATAAGCACTTTGTTACTCAACAGCTTATCACCACCAACCAATTGTCTAACCATCAAAATCAGTTTAGCATAATATGAAAAGGTGTGGCAGGAACTACAAGCTTTGTGGTGCCACAGACAGTAAACGGTAAAACAAGCAGGACTACAGAAGAGTAGGTGGTCCATGAAACTTCCCGGGTTCATTCTGTGTGCATTTTAAAGCTCAATAATGAGTTGCATGAAACTTTTTACTTCACCGTAAGGTTTTGTAATTCTGAACCCTTGTTTTTGGAGCTATTTAGATTAAAAATTCACAAAAAGTGGTATCATTTTGGAAAAATATTCTGTGTATCAATATCTTGTGATTTATTATACATACATATAAACCACATGGAACAGCAATTGTGGAAGTTTTAAGATTGACAGTTGTTACAACATATGAGTAAACCCACAGAAGAAAAAGAAACTTAGGTCCTGAATTTTCTACCTGGCACCTATATTCACAGAAAATGTGTGATGTCCTGTTCTCAGATGCCTCCTGGTTTCTTGAACAACAATGCTACATTATTGAAACTTATAACTTCACAATAGAATAAGTTGATTCACACAGCACATTTTGCAAGAAAGTGACCATAGGGAGCTATAACCTTGGATAGCTTTGGGAAAGCACCTTTTCTTAGTACCATTCAGTGACTCAAATCTCAGACATTTAATGTTCCACAGGTTTGCATCCCTAGTTGTCATAGAGAAATCCATTAGCATTCATTTTATATGAGTTATATAATATCATGCTTGACACGTACATCGTCTATGTGCTTGTATGAAAAACTCTTATATTTTTATTTTATAACCAACATGTGATCTGATTCAGCTTAGGTATATAGCCTATTTTATCCATCTGTAAATGTTTTAACAGAGATTTATATCTCACCTGTATCATACATGTAAACAACATTGGATCCCATACTGTGCGCACATCAAGGTACTTGTTTTATCTTAAGCTGGCCTGAAGATGGCTGCATGAGCAGCTGAAACATGTAGCCACGCACTATCAATTTGTAGTACTTACTACTGTAAATTACTGTTGTGTCTGGACGTAAATATATATACCTTTATATTGTTACACAACTAGATGACCTCCATAAAGTTTAAATGCATCTATATTCAAAGCTGAACAGTTACGGAGACAATAACACCGTAAAAATTTAGTCTTTGTACAACTCCATGAACTATACCCGTTTAACATGAGGTGTTATCTGTACACTGCACACATCCATTCTTGAGCCGATAGCCAAGCTGAGACACATGCAGGGCACTTCACGCTATATAAAGTACTTGGAACCCGAAGGATGATTATTATGCAACTAGTACAATTTTTATATCGCAATTAATGGCTTAATGTCATCCAAACATTTATTAGATGGTAAACAATGGTGTTAAAATTATAGAAACTACAAATTCCTTGAAGTTTTAATAAATGTACAACAGCTCTCATGTTTTAAAGCTTATCTCACCAGCATCTCCATGACCAACTACGGATAAGGTACATTTGTTTTTTTTTTTTACATAATCTAAACAATGTCTTCCTGTAGTATGGCTGATTCCTCCTGGCAAACCGCATACACACACAAGGGTTAACAAATCCTGGGCACCAGGTCACGACATCAATTACATTGTGTACTGTAGCACCTAGTATTTGTTGGTCATCAGTATGGGCCTTGCTTCATGTCATCCTAATGACACCTAGAATTTTGAGGTGACTCCCAGACTTTTGGAAAATCTGTGCAACCCTGTACAAGTACACATACATATGCAAGCACGCGAGCACACACACATATGGAATGCACATTAATTAAAATGGTGGGTGAATAAAATACTACATGTGTGTAATGTTGCCAGAAAATCACTTTCTATTACCCAGTACTTGCATAAAATTTACAAATTCGTTTCAAAACGTCCCCATATGGTGGGTGATTGAATTAATTACAGATGTGTAATATGCATAGCAAATCCACCATCTTCACAGTCATTATACAAGAAAAACATTTCACAGATAAATATTTTGCAAGAACAGGTTATGATGTCTTGTAGTCTAGTAGGTGATTAACATTCCAGAGTAACATTCAGCTTCTGTCTCTTCATGGCAAAAACAACACCTACCAGACTAAAGTACATCAAAACCCTGGGGATTATATCTAAAGCTTTACCAATGTGAAATCATCCAAAATCTGTCCTGGTAATGTCCTACTAAAACTTTATAACTCTATTCCACTTCTTTGCGTCTTTTAAGAATACAATCATGCATTAAGGTGCAATTTTGCAAGAATGGTGGCATTCATAATAAAAAGGTGAATAAACTAGGTGGCAGTGATATTGAAACATACTCCAACCTGCAGCTTGCTTTCCTGTATGCAAAGTTAAGTAGTACAGTACACAGAAATAACTACTACTGGGAGTAAAATGTTGACAACATTCAACACTGCTTCTTCAAAGGACTTGATAACCTCTGGTAAACTAAAGAATCACAGTTCCATTAGTGCACAGCGGTAGCTGCATTTACATCAGAACAGACTGTCTTGGAACCATTACCCATATTAAAATATGCAGTCAATCAGCTTGAAGAAATTCTGCAAGTATGCAGAAGTTGTAGGGTTCAATCCTCAGCCCGGAGACCATATATGCTGAAGATTTCTGTTGTTTTCCTTACTCCTTTCAGACAAATGTACTTCATATTAGGTCACAAACACTTTCTTTCATGTCCTCATCAATTCATTTTCCACAAAATGACCATACTGTATGTATAATGCTATACAGTCTCCGCTATAACTTTGGCATTAAATAAGCAAAAAATAATGACTAAAATATCACCATATGCAAAGGCCTTTTAAAATCATAACAGTAAGTAGACTATTGACACTTTGTGTCATGCATGTAACATAACAGCATTATAAAATCTAGTAACAACAAATATAATGTTTATAAATATACCCAATGCCAATCTTAACAAATTAACCATGGTACAAAAATGATCAACATAAGTGAAAATGCTTTCTTCACTAATACCCCACACACAAACCTTTTTAAATTTCCCATGAACATGCTTGATCAGAAAAGCCATCAGTTTATAAAAGAAATACAAGGAGTGGATATAGATAAAAATAATAATCACAGTTTACTGTGTCCTACTTGTACAGAAAGTCATGCATCCAGCTTCTTCCTCAAATTCTCAGCTAGCTTATCCATAAATGCAAATGTCTCCAGATAATCTGAACTCTCAACATTAGCCATGCCCTTAATACAAATTGCAAGATCCTTTGTCATGTAACCAGCCTCAATAGTTTCCACACAGACTGCTTCTAGTTTGTTTGCAAAATCTGCTAGTGGTTTGTTGTCATCCAGTTTTGCACGATGTGCTAATCCTCGAGTCCAGGCAAAGATTGAAGCAATAGGGTTGGTAGAAGTTTCTTTCCCTTGCTGGTAGAAGCGGTAGTGACGTGTAACTGTTCCATGAGCTGCCTCTGCTTCTACAGTTTTGCCGTCAGGGCATATGAGTACGGAAGTCATCAACCCAAGAGAACCATATCCTTGAGCAACAGCATCAGACTGCACATCTCCATCATAGTTCTTGCATGCCCAAACAAAACCTCCTTCTGACTTCATAGCATATGCCACCATGTCATCAATAAGTCGATGTTCATACCAAATGCCTAGTGCTTCAAACTGTGGCTTGTACTTCGTGTCATACAATTCCTGGAAAATATCCTTAAATCTTCCATCATATTGTTTTAAGATTGTGTTCTTGGTACTCAGATACAGAGGGTATTTCCTGTCTAGAGCATACTGGAATGATGAATGAGCAAAGGCAGTAATAGACTCATCAGTATTGAACATTCCCAGTGCAACACCAGGCCCACTGTATTCATGAACAGTGTGAACAATTTCTTTAGTATCGCCACTTTTGGGGGTCCACTTAAGCTCAAGCTTACCTGCACCAGGGACAACAAAATCTGTAGCTTTATACTGATCTGCATGTGCGTGACGCCCTATGATGATCGGTTTGTTCCAGCCTGTCACCAGTCGAGGTATATTCTTGCATATGATGGCTTCACGAAACACAGTACCTCCCAAGATGTTTCGAATTGTACCATTTGGTGACTTCCACATTTTCTTTAAGTTGAATTCTTCCACCCGCTTTTCATCGGGGGTGATGGTTGCACATTTAATGCCTACGTTATACTTCAATATGGCTTTTGCACAGTCTACGGTGACTTGATCATCGGTTTTGTCTCTGTATTCAATTCCAAGATCATACGTGTGAAGTTCAATATCGAGGAATGGCAAAATGAGCTTGTCCTTAATTAACTCCCATATAATTCTTGTCATCTCATCTCCAAGAATATCGACAACCGGCCCAACCTTTATCTTTCCCATGTTGTGAACAGAATACAAAACCTTTGAACAAGATTTATCCACTCTTCACTTCAAACCACCAACCACTCCAGTCAACCTACACTGGTTGTCAGCGGACGACGGTAATATTACAAGTCACTCTTCGACCTTACTTCGTAATCCCAGCCCAAGGAATACGTCATGCATGACACGTACACTACGCGCAATTAACCTTGAAAATACCCATTCACAATTTCACGAATTTAACCAATTCATACTTTAAAGTTCTATTACTTTCAAACACAAACACTTCGTTTCAGGCTCCTTACGCTCCCAAATAGGTATTAATCGCAAAATACAATTGGTTTACATTACACGCAAACATAACGAATGCTCAATCGCCAACAAAGTTGCTTATTCTGTCACAAATTGATTGATTTCCCATGCTTCCTACGACAGTCCCATCACCCGTGTCAGATTGCAAGTAAGCATACCTCTCCATGCACTTGTGCTGACTGTAATCTTTGGCGGAAGTTGCAGCCGCCATTACACTCACGCCGGGAAAACTGCAGAATTTAAACGACGAAAGTGTAGAAAAAAATAAACTTTATTCCAGTATTAGTATAACAGTTTTGAAAAGTTGTTTATGCAAACACTCCTTAAATTGGGGGGTTTTTCATAGAATTCAGCAGTTATTTCAGGAACATAATGTTACATACAAAGCACTGCAGTATTCAGTAATCCACACAATGTCACCACCACATACAAGAAGCTAAAATGTCCTGTACGGTGAGTTTCGAAAAGAAACTCCTGCATTAGTACAGTATAAACATAGATAAAATTGATGATAAGGATTCAGGAACTTTATGATGTTGACTCGGGAAACACCATGGGACAGCTGTTACAAAATGAGCAATAAGATGCAAAGAATTCTGTACATTTAAAAGTGGTGAGCACAGAACATTAATTCACAGTAAAATTATCATGTCTAGCCAATAAGACTGGTTATCAAAACCGATGAAGATGGAAACTATTGTACAGGGAAAAAAAATTTTAAACTGCCATTACTCACAAAAATGTATTAAGCAAGGCTTACTGCAATCCCTCCTTTGTTACAAAACTATTATATATAAATATACACAAACACACACACAAGAACTTCAGTAACTTGCTTTTCAATTTCAACCATAATAGTTCATTATCAGAAAACTCCACTCCATTTTAACTTAAGTAGCATACACAAAATTTTATATCTGATTAGATTATTTACCTCCTGAGAGTTAACAATAAATATACATATGAATTACGAAAGCAAACACCCCTGAAGGAATGAACACTATGAAATCTGAAACTCGTGTTTCTTCACGTTTTTCAAAAACAGCTCAATGTCACAGCATACACATATTTCTTCCGTTACAATGCATTTCTGTCCATGTAGTGACATGGTCACTGACCACAATTAACACTGATTAACAGAAAAATCATCATCATATGCTGTAAAATCCATTATGGATGTGTCAGCACCAAAATGCTCTAAATCTGATATGAAAATTGCAATATGCAACTCTTAATTGTAATTAACATGGTCATATGCCCATGACAGATATGTTAAGTTTTATAAACAACTGTAAGAAAATTGTATTGTGGTTAAAAAATGTCACTGATATTTTTCATTATTACTCATGCCATTAATAGGGTTGTATACTGACGTGTTCATGACAGAATTATTTTATAACAGTTATGACCCAATCATAATTTTCTAGCTTTATCCCTAAGCTACAATACTGGCAGTATGAGAACTTTTCATGTGGTTGCTGATGTGTGAATTCTGTTAAAGGAAAACCAAATGAGATCTCTGGTCAGCTTTACCATCCTTCAAACTTAATTTGGTATAGCAATAAAATAACATATAAAATTCAAACACTGAATATCCTATAATAAATATTTAACTTCAGTGACTGCACATGCCTACCAACATAACAACATGTGTGAGAATTTATTGTATGAATCCACATAAGATTGTAATATACGCTGGTACAACATGCATGGACTACAAGTAAAATAACCTACCCCCAATCTTGCTGCTATTCTATATCTGCATGATTTAAAAGTAATTTCCTTTCCAGATCAAGGTTTGGGTAATAATATGCAAATTTAGCATCGATTTTTCATCAATGCTGGGGAGTTACAAAAACACATTAAGAACACAAATTATCTTGTAGATTTTATCAAGATTCTGGCAGATTGAAGGATTGAACAGTTAAAATAATATTGTACAGAAATTATAAACTGTACAACTACAAACTGAAGCTCAATTGTTAACAATGAAAGTGATAGGAGATGTAGACCATTAAAATGTATAGGAATTCAGGAAAACATGAAACTGTCTCTATGACAGGCTTAATTCTACATCATATAAAATTGGTACATCTTGAATATGAGATGCAGTTTTGTGGTGCAACCTGCCTCAGATTTAACTTACAACTCAGGATTTGGCACTGCTGGTTTATATATGGGAGACTCCTCAAGCTCGTGTTTATCCTTCAGCATCCCTGGCAAATGGAAGATCTTGGAATAATTTTAATTTGCTGCTTACTTTCTAAATCCAAATTTATGTAGCATATCGTCCAATCACTTGATGCTAAGCAGTTTCTAGCATCATTTGAAAGGTAAAAAAAACTTCCAAAATTCAATAGCACAGCGCATCAAACTGATCACTAATCCACACACACGTATTTACCTTGGTGTCAAATCTTGTGGGACATATGTTTACAACATTTCTACGGTACAGATCAGAAACTCTAACTGTTCATCTTAATGCAAAATATGTTTGTATTCGCCATTGTTTCAGAAAGATCACAAAAAACAACACTAAGCACTGCTTTCAGAAAAAGTTTCACTGACAGTGCCATTGTTGGTCTTCAGGTACTTAAATGTTTTCATGCTGTTACATGGGCACTTGTGTTTTAATGTTGTTTCAGCTGATATTTCTCGCATAAAACTTATTTCCACACACCTGACAAAATACAATTTCACTCTCCATGCTATATTTTTAATTAATTTAAAGCTACTGTTTCAGCACCCATCTTGATGCAATTATCGAAATATTAACAACAGTAACTATATAAATGAAAAATATACACCCTTAGATGTCCTAACAATATTCTAAATTCTGGATTCTGTACATAGTCTTGATAATGATACATTAAATAAAATGAACACAACTGGGAGTCTCATCTTGGGGGAGAGGGGACACCTCACCAGAGATTGCAAGAAACTGTTTCTTGAATGACAAAATAAAATAGAACTATACGTACAAATGTTGGCATGTCATAAATTAAATTTTCAAGTACCCACCTTCCTCGCCCTGTTGTTATGCAACAATACTGCATCACATAAACACAGTCACAATGGGAAAAATAATAATTAATAATTATACAAATGCTTCAACAGCTGTAACTGTTACAATTATACTAAACATAATACAACACACATGGAAGGAAAAAATCTAAATATTCTAAATATATATAAATATCTTCAAAAAACAAAACATGTATGCCCCAGACCCTTAAATACACACACGCATACAGGGAAAAACTGAATGGTATTTGTGAAAACCTGAAACTGTGAATTACAGTAATGAAATGGACTGTCTTAATAGAAGGAAATTAAATATGCATTTACCCAAAACTCTTTTGTCTGTTCATCAACTTCCATGCAAAAGTGATGACTAGGTACTGTGGACTTGTATTATGACAACATATTTGTGGCTTTAATTTAACCGTTTTCTGAACAATCTTTAGCTGACTGACCTTAGTAGTTGAAATGATATGACAAATCCTTAGTGGCAGGAGTCACATTTAACTTTCAATTGAAATCCTTTTTATAAAGGGTTTAATTGTATTTGTAGGAACTTCCATCCTGAAAAGCTAAAGCTTTCAGTTCTGTTTCAGTCTCCCTTTTAAATCAGTCAGTAATATTTGTGAAGATTACATTTATCATGCAGGAAAATAGACACTTTCTGAAATTAGTCTTGTGAGTCATAATTAAAATGTTATAAGTAATCCTTATGTTCAAGATGATTTTCACCAGAGATCTACCTTGGTCCCTTTTGCAAAAGAATCATGTGGGATAATGGCATTTTCATGTTAACATCTTTATGTATTTACAACTACAACCTATGGAACTGACACACTGTCCTAATTCACCCTTCTATGTATGTAACATGGAGGGGGACTCATGACCTGAGCACAAAACATTTTCCACAACTATCAGTCTTCCAGTGTTTTGGGTGTAGATACATTCAACAACTGATAATACAATCAATTACGTGCACACAAATGCAGAAGTCCACATGATGTAGCATTTTTCCTTTCTTCAGAATGGAAAGTAATCATTGTGGTGGATTTATTTTACACACTATCCCACATCTCCCTCTCAGTTCTGATATGTGTACTGAAACACTTTTGCACAGAGGCTTACACTACTGGAGATTAGTTTCTATATTTCTTCTTTAGTTTTCCTGGCAAAAATGTAATTTATGCAGTAAGCCAGTAAATCCCAGCATCTTCTCATCCATGGATCCATAAACAGCACTTTTGCCAAAACCAGCCTCCTTATATTTAACACTGCACAATACAAATAATAGTCTACAAATTTAACTACTACTAACATACATAAACATGTTTATTGACACTGTACAAATTAACACCTGTGCATTACACTGAAATTGGGAAGATGTCATATCCAAACACATCAAACATCTGCATTTGAAGTTTAAAATTATGGTGAGGGGACTTGTCAACATACATATAACAGAACTGCAAGTAACTGCAACTGATGTTGAGAATGAGATCTTGGTACGAAAAAAAAGTAGCAATTTTCAATATAGAATATACAGTTGCTAACAAAAAATGACAAAAGTGTTAAAATATTAGTTACATAAATACAGTATGTGAGTCACACCCTTGAATGTGAGGTGTACCGTGGTGTGTATTAAACTTCACTACTACTGTGACAAGTTTCCATGGTAACTCGGGTGTGATGTCAAACCATATTTGCTAGAGTTCCGAAGTTTTGATGCTGTACCCTGGTTGCCACCATTATGGGGTTGTGATGTCACACCCCACATAGCATGTTTGATAGTTTCCATGATTACTAGGCTGTGACTTCAAAGCATGAAGAGCTGTTTTAGTATGTGGTCATATTTAGTTTAAGTGATCAGGATTTGTAAGATACAACCTCAAAAATTCATATCTTCATCATAACTGCAGCTGCTGAATTTCAACCAGCATTTCATGCACAAAATATGCATATGTTTACAATCTATTTCCATGTGCGATTTCATATGCCTAGCTCCAGGGAATCACTAGGTACGGCCATTAAACTAAGACCTAAGAAAAGGTTTCACATTGTTGCCATGTTAATTCTATTTTTAAAAAAACCTGAAACAAATCTGCATTTTTGAAGATCTAGTACCAACATCATTTCATGATCGTAAGTGATACCTGTTATCATTCCTGTTTCAGAAGTCTGTGTAAACCGTGCTGTTCTTATGGAGAGTAGGATATTAAAAAGGACACTGTTGGTGTTGCCTCCAATGGCACAACCTTCACACCAAGCTTAAAGAAAAATTGGACAGCTGGTTCAGAAGTTGACAGAGACAGAAACACAGGAAATAGACAAATGTTTGTTTAATGAGGTTGCCAATTGCTAAGATTTAATAGAACTAGTGGTAGATAAACGATTATGGAGCATGAGTGGCATGACACAGACAGGGGAAACCTAGAATTTTCAGAGAAAAACCTGTCCCATTATCAATATACTGAACTTCCCAATGGCACAACTATAATCTTTATTATAACTAACAGCCAAAGTGCTTGTCCCTGGCCATGATTTTTCGTAAAATAAACTGCACTGACATAAGAAACTTGTACATTTTATTCCTATTAAGTAGTTTTCTATTATTTGGAAATGTGGTACTGTATAGTGGTCACTTTGTAAATTAAACAGTTGACAAATAAAGAAACAGTAGTGGCATTCGATCAGTCTTCTACTAGCAACACAGTTGCAATTATCTAGCAACATAAACAATGATGAAGAGAAAGGGGGAGGATAAGTTATAACATCCACATTTGCAATTATCTAGCAACATAAATGATGACGAAGGGAAAGAGGGAGGATAAGTGATAACATCAAGTAACTCTGCTCGATATAAAACTTCTTCCTTCTTCCTCTAGATGTACCTTACAGAGAATCAATTACATGATCACCTGTCATAACATTCATGCACTACTTCATGGCTTGTCCTCGACTGTTTCTTTATTCAACTAGTAAACCAAGAATTAATGCAATCTGATTCTGCTATATTGTCTTGCATGCTCAACATCCCTGATTCTTCTGCCTCTGTGCATACATCACAGACAACACACCTGGTAACTATGGCAACTGTGCTTGTTTGCATCACCATGTACCACAGACAGAACACAGCTATAGTGGTTACCATGACAACCTACAAACACCCACATACACTGGCCTGGGCTCAAACCTGGGCCTCCATAGTGAGGGTTCAGTCACTAACTGCAAAGAGCCATGGTACAGCTTTTCAAAAGCTGAGCAGAGGACACATACAGAATGGTATTCTCATAAGCCTACGTCTCCCCACGAGAGTATACACTAAAAGTCAGGGATGTTTACTGAAAGTTGAAGCACAAAATGCATTCATTTTAGATACAAATATACCAATGCTTGTTGCAGTACATATGATCCTTGACATCAAAAGTAGTAATAAATAATACCCATTTGGCTCATGCCTAAAAATAATATCAGGAAGCTTTCTTATGATAAAATTTCATACAGTAAAACCTTGACTGTATGAACTTCACTCACATGCAGCAGCCTTACCTCCTTCACACCCAACTGGGACTGCAAATCATGCTGCTCTGAGGCAGCTCTTGAATGCAGTCTGTAATATCCTGGAGATATCCATTCATGTAATCTGCCTTGTGATTCCATGGGTGAAAAAAAAGTGTAGTTTACTCCATACTAATGCAAATTAAAGGCATCTTTACACAGGTGAAAATGGATACATTCCTTGACACAGCATCTACTTCTGAAACTACATTCCCTGGCAGCAGGTATCTGGTAGCAATTCAGAATAACTGGTTCTGTACAAATCTACTTTTACTCATTATAATTACTGTTTTCTTAGGACTGTATTATTATTATTATTATTATAATAATATCAATTCACTGTAACATAAACTGCAGTACAGTAAATGCATACAGACATTGTCTTGTAACATTTGTTCATCACTGATGCAATATGTTATTCACCTAAATCTTTTGAATAATCACCTGATCAGAGAGCCCTTTCCTCCATACAGTCCAAAGAACTGAGGTTCTACTGTATTATGCACTGGTTATTTACTGGCTTCATCATGGCTCCTGCATAAGCAGATTCAGCTCATATACAGACTTATTTCCAAGAACCATCATTTTAGTCAGTCTGAAATTCAAATTTCAGAATATGGAACGCAGCAGCTATCTGACTATTCATATAGGTAAATATGAAAATACAGGACACATAAGAACAATGGTGCCCAACATAAAATACAAACACTAAGATGTTTATAACAACAAAAACAGGAATACATTCACCCTCATGGTATCTGTCAATTCTTGACAGAAGAAAAAGTACAGAGATAATCTGTTTAAACATGACTAGGGATTCAATAATGAACACTACTTACCTGCTTGAGATTACAATGTACATTCTTTGCATCCAGACCATTAGTGTCATTAAGGTTGGGTAGTGGCTGTAACACTTTTCATCTCAGGTTAATGTTAGCAAAACAGTGCCTGAAGCAAATCCATTTGATATTCTACATTACATAAAACTGACAGGTCTGGCCATGACAGATGACATTATAATGAGTAACACACTTTTAAAGTTTCAATGACCTATTCAAAGTCACAAGATTCGAGGCTCTCACAGCAGTTCTACAGAAGATTCAAGCATTTTGGATGTTATGTTGTGTTGTTGGGTAAAAAGGTCATCACGTTTTGAAGGGTCCCTTCTAGGACCTCTCAGATCTGAAGATGAATGCTGACCAGGTGTAGTAATACCCCAGAAGACTTGAATCTTCATTTTTACAGTCATTTTTATGAGTAACTACATTCACCTGTTGGGACCTAAACTGATAGATAATATGGACTATGAATGTGTATAAAATTAGTTGGATTAATTACTGACAACAGACAGTAATTCCTTTGTGAAACAGTTCCCCTTTCTAAGTAGTAAATCTGCAAATTACTACTTAATTCGATGGGAAGTTTCTCATGCTGGATGACTTCTTTACTGACTGCAGGGTGAGTGATGTGTACAGCAACAGATGAATATGCCACCAAACATAGCAAACCACAACCAAACAAAATACTGAGAAAAATTTCAGACATATACCTAGTGATTAATGAAGCCACTGTAGTACTCTAACACATATCTCACTTCTGTATTACTGGGGTCATGAAATATATACTCTGTACACTGAAAAACAAATCAATCCACAATATAAGTGTCATAAACCTCTGAGAGTCAAGCGCTTTTTAGACTGAATAATATCATATCCATTCTAGGTATTAATTTTTCTAAACAAACAGACTGCTATTATAGGTAAAAAATGTTAAACAACATCCTAATTATTTAATATCAGCCAATGTTTAAAAACATTTCTATCAGTATAATTAACAATGTGAAAATAACTGATAAAAGTAAATTGACAATTGTTACTGGCCATTCATGGTCACATCTTCTGCTGCAGTTGAACTTCCCTCTGCCGGATGAAAATTGAGAGATGCACTATTGATGCAGAATCTTCTTGGTTTAGGTTTTGGACCATCATTGAACACATGCCCCAGGTGTGCACCACAATGCGCGCAAGTCACCTCCGTCCGGATCATTCCTGGGTTCGCGATTAATAAAAGAAGGTTGCCTCCAACTGATGTGTTGTTCAGTATGGCATTTTTGAGTTGTTGACAGAGTTGAGTCATGGAGCAAATGGGGTAGATTGGAGGAGAGGAGAACGAATGGATTGCAAGACAGAAAAAGAACAAGTAGTATGAACCCATCACCAATCCAGCAAGCAAGACAAGCGACGTTGGACAAGGGGTGCAAATGTCAACTATGGTCACTGATAATATGGCTCTCAGGATGTTTTACTTTTATATACTGAGCAAGACTATCTATCCAGTGTACATAGCTGTGATTAAAACACAGTAAACACATTGTTTAAAGGGCAATGTGAGGTAATGTCCCCACAGATTCCAGTGCATTTCTGAACTCTGAAGAAATGTAGGGACATACAGGGTGTCCCAGGAGGAATGTGCAATACTTCGGGAGAGTGTTCCTTATGTTAAACTATACCGATATAACCCAAAACACCTATATTCAAAGTTGAATGGTTACGGAGATAATGGCCAGAGAAAAGTGTGGACATCTTGCATTTCCGCGTT
>JGI20166J26741_10775558_pt1 | contig 15130 bp, 8 predicted proteins | sample TergutCu122P5_FD_26741 | JGI IMG/M metagenome (IMG submission 26741)
CTACATTGAAGGACAGTAAAACTTCGAAACATGTATCTATTTTGTATCAGTTGTAAATAAATAGTTGCCACTATTAAAGTTCCAACCCTCGTATTAGACTGTCTCATGGTGAAGTCCAATATCAAACTGCTGCAAACACCACAACAGATATTCGATTTGCGGACGGAAGGGAGTGCCTTGTTCAGGTGAGCGGATGTCATCTTATAAATAAAAACTCAGGTTCGTACAATTAGGTCAATTAATTTATATTGTGAAAAACAGAATATTGCAACCTTTTGGGAAACAACAGCCCTGATTCGTTGTTTCGAAATAACAGACACAGCTGCTTCTCGTTTTGATGGTGTGGGATATCCCGTTTATGAGGTCCTAATGATCAACGCTTGTCTTCGGCTAGCACCCCTTTTGAATTTCGGCACAGTTTCCAACTATCCTGAATAAAAATAATCTTACTTTCTTTCAGTCTGTCTCTCGGCAAATGTCAGGAGGTTATCTAACATCACGCCACAAACTTTCCCTTATAGGCCTAGATCCTCTTCATTTCATAATTCTGTATAAGCTAGACATTATTTACACTTCGCTACTGGCAACATCATACAGGTAAACCCAAATAAATAACGACGCTATATAAGCCAAGCACTTGAGAAAATTTCTGTACACAAATAAACAAGAAAACAAAAATTTGATAGAAAAATCTATCACAGTACAATGGGAGTACTGGCTTCTTGGCATCAACAACCTATAGCAAATAATGGGCAGCACGGTGCAACACATCTGCTAGCCACACTCGCTTCCAGACGATTCAATTAGATTCGCTCTTCCAGACTCCAACAACAGACATTCTACCAACCAAGAAATAATTGAATTTATAAAATTGAACTTCACTTCCTTTAAAAGCACGTCTCAAGCGCTGTATATTATAACTCGCTCTCAGACTCTAAAAGGTAAAGTTGCCAAAGACAATGACAATACATGACGTCATTTAGTTACGGTTTATTCGAGCCACGGTTCGGCGAAGGACATTCCTTCCACATTAATTAGAACTGATTTGGAAAGAAGGTGTTGATACGTTATGTGAAGCATTACCTTGCAATTTTTTCTGCAGAAACTGAAGAAAAAAATTAAATTCTTTAGTCTGGTCGTCCGGTGTTCCTGTCGAGATAAGAAGAATCACACACCAAATTAAATGTAAAACGCTTTTTCGATAGACCATGTAGGGTGTGAATGGAAACATGTGGCCATATTAACGTGGAAACGTAAACTTACAAGCGAAGGTAAAGAATATAATTTTATGAACCTTCTGATATAATAAAGGAGCAGTGTGTTTTCCTGCTAGCTGCGCTGGATATTAGCATTATCTCCAAAAAAGTAAATTAGACCAACCAACTAACCAACCACGCTACGGCACGTCCCATATTTCAAAATTGCTTTAGGGACGACACAGAAAAATTCCTAGACACATAATGATCTAAGACATTACTACAAAATACTTCCGATGAACTAGAAAGGATACGATTCCGCATGGAAGTACCAATACACAAGAATAATACTTTCTCCTTCATATGTGACTTCGTGCAGTATGGAAGAAATTTACAGAGTTTTTGGTGAAAGGTTCTTTCGAATGTCAGAAAATTCTGCCAGACTAAACAGCGTCACATTGTAAAAAACAATATCTTTCATATTTACCGCTGCAAAAATGGCGATTCGCATAATGGCATATGCACTTCATTCGATCTAACACAATTAAAACGCCGTGACGTTTCAGATTCTCACACGTTGGTATAAAAAATATGTACTGCTGTTGTCTGAGAACTGAAAACGTTTGGGTTGGTAGATATTTACAAATATTTTGGAGGATTCCGCTGCCTCAGTTTTCAGAACACATCTTTGTTACTGCAAGTTTTCACATCCCAGTAGATCATAATATTCACAGACTTGGAAACCTCCAATTTCACATTTGCACTTGTGTGTCAGTTTAGCTTATTTATCACTTAATTCTCAAATAGAATCACAGAAAAATATAATTATTATCTTTGTTTTCGCGGTCGTGACATGTTGTAATCCGGCAGGTGGCAATCAGTATTCCAGAGAAATACTGTGCCATCATCTTCAACAGTTGATCCTCTTTTATTATATGGGCCTCTGTAACGTCTACAGACGGAGGGGGGGGACACTGTATCTAATCAGGACATTCAAATATCTTAAATCAGATAATGAAACTTATTCAATTCTTTCACCTTTGCAGAGACAACACATTTCCACATTTCCAGGAGTTTTAACATTTTTTAAATTCTAACTGCCGCCCTAATGATGGCGGTAGCATTGCCTAACTACTGAAGTACAACACTGCAGTATAATTCAAAATACATCCATGTGAACACCAAACTGATAATTATGTAAAGATGGACATTATTCGTATGATTCTCGCACCAATAAAAGGAATGAACTATACCAGTTAATCAGTCGGTCTCTAATAGGAAATAGTACGTGATATAAAAGAAATTACCACACTAGTTGATAAAGCATGCAAACAGATTGAAAGACACAACGCCTGCTAACTGCGTTCAATTTTTTTAACAATATGGAAAGACAGAATTATTTTCGTAACATGCTCTCAGACATTTTAAGAAAGATTTTGTTAAAAAACAAGATTTCAGGTCCTCACAAAGGCGCTGATCAAATTCAAGGCTTTTGGAACGCTAAATCATGTCGACTCGTCAATAGTTACTGACATTGGGTAGGGTCACGGTGTCTCCAAAAGATCACAATTGATTTGCTTGACCTTAAAAATGAAGGCCGTGTCAAATGATAAGGGAAGAAGGCACCCGGCTTTTCCAAATCTTCGATAACTGTTTGCCAGACTGCACGGCATGGAGAGTCAAGATGACTTAAATTCACTTTCAATACACTTCAGTCTTCCATCCTCCCCTAACATAATGAGTTTCACTGATTCTTACGTCATGTAACCCATATGTTTCTCAGGATAAATCTGTGCAGGATAAAGGAGAGAGGAATACTGTCCTGAAAGGTGACTGGCGATGAATTTAGTAGAAGCCATCTTGGCCTGTATGAACACAGGCTTACTGTTCCAGAATTTGCAAGAAGAAAATAAAATCGCGAAACACTCAATGAGGAGCTCATCGAAATTTGAATAATATGCACCGCGGAATAACTTTAGAGTTTTTCCGCTACGGCAGTCTGTCCAAAGAAAATAAGTTGAAGCGGTGAGTATTAAGTCTTACACAACATACAGTCTATTAGTAATCTTTTGTTTAGCGTCAGACCTTATTACACAAAAAAAAAGCACGATGCAGTTTTTTAGGGGGATAATGAGCGATAAAGCCCGGAAACACAGTGGGAGGTTTCTCGGCAAACCCCCACCTGCAGACTGGAAAGCGATGTAATCATGAGCCCCAGTTTCAAAGTGGCTCTGCTCCAGGGAAGGTCGCCCGCTACAAGCTGATCCAACAGTTTCTCAACAGGGTGCCTCCTTTTACAAGGGTTAGGAACATTAACTTTGACACTTTCTCCTCCTCTTGTGGCAAGAATTTCTTACTATTCCTGTGTTGCCGTCACTTGACAATGCAGCAAATTCAAGATAATATTCTCAGTTAAAATGTATGCTTATTCATATCCTATTGCTAATGCTGATCTAATGAAGTTCTTCCGTTCTTCGTGTTGCTTCTCGGCGTGAAGACTTACAGGCAAGCCGGGATTTAAACTCTAGCTCACTTCTTTAACTCTCTCAGCACTAAAATAAAGTGAGTTGTCAGTTTTAGCGTTGAAGCTACGTTACCCAAAGGCGAGAAGGCTGGGTGGACGCTAAGGACTGTCCTGATCCTGTAGAGAGAAGCCCTTTCTTTCGACAGAAACTGGAAAACATTTTGCCTGTAGGCAGGTCACCATACTGGGTGAGTTATCCCGGATACAATTCTTAGCACGAGCACTTTATAAATTGTTACATGATTAACATGTACCAGATTATCTGTGGGAATAATTCGAACATACAGACAATAAAATATGTAATCGACAAAGATTTAAATACAAGGTTGAAACCTTAAAACACTTCATAAAAATATGTGACGTTATTAATTTCTCATTTTGCGTAAGTTGCCGATGCCCTTCCATCACTGCAACAGCGATAGTATCAAATGACGAAAATCTGGAAAATGCCAAATAGATATGGCCAACGGAAAAAACAGGCGATGGTGAACATATTCCATCATGTTTAAGTATCTGCCCTTGATTCTTATTGTCATGGTGAACCCAATTTTGATCGGGACTTATCTTCTGCATATTTTGAAGGGAAAAATTAGGATTGGATGGACATAAATGAGTCCTGGCTACAAGAAATTTTTTCTACAGCCCATAACTTTCGCTGCTAGACAGTACTCGTGCAAGACTCCTACTTATGTGCTGCCACCACAGGACGCTAACGTATTCATGTAATTTCCATGTCTTCTTGTACAGACAACACTGTTCATTTTAAACTTTGGTTTTTGTTTAAAAAATTTTTGAGAAGGAAATGTGAAAACAAAGAAGATTTTCATCAATTTCGAATCACAGGTTTTCTAAAAACTCTGCCCTGAAATGACCCTTTTTCCGTGGTTCAGTATGTCATTATGTCGCAAAAAACTTTACCGTAGTCACCACGATAATGATTATGGACAGGAGGCATTCTTAATTTACAAATTACATATTTCAGAGATTTATGTGTGTTTTATACTTAAACTCCTTGTAAAGGATGGGTCAATTCTCCAAGGAGCCCTACGGAAACATTCAATTCTTGACTGGTAAGAGTTAACCAGAAATTTGTGTCGCAGTCGGGTGGTCTCGAATTCGAATAACGTAACTGAAAAAGGCTGTCTTAAGAAAGATAAATTAGAATACACAGAAATGTAAGTGTAGACGTGTTGAAGTGTTTTATTAGTGTCGAAAGTGGACTTCGACAGGCTGAAGTTTTCTGGACCTAAAAGTGGAAGAAGAACATTACATGACGAGCAGCTACAAAATGTCTTCTTTTAACCATTCGCGGCAAGAAGGGTGAGATTATTCAGTACGCGAGGGAGAAGGAAGAAGCACAAAGAAAAATCGGAAGCTAAGTAATGGACAGTTACGGAGGCATAAACATAGAAGAGAACACAATAGGAAAATTGGTTCTGGAGGAGCAACTGTGAAAGTGGACTCGCTGCATCTCGCAAAATTTAGGACAGAGTGAAGATCTGGTGGCAGTTTGGGTTTACTTGGAAAGCTGCGAATGATAGAGAAGTTCAGCGTCTCTCACCTTAACAAAACAGACGCTTGGCCAAGGAATAAAGAGGAAGCGTTTAGCCTCAAAATTCAAGTGGTAATTGAAATGTATTTCAGAACAACACCCTATATTTCGCGGACTGCTTGAGCTAACATTCCGCACGGTCTATGTTGTATATTTAATCAACTCGGTAGAATAGGGTCGTACTTGAGAAGCCTAGAGTTCCATAAATAGTCAACAAACGCCTTGCAGATCTATTCAGTACGCGCCATTTCATCTGATTTAAGATGCACTATATTATTTTTCTCCCATCAACATCTAGGTCTTCCAAGTCGTCTCTTTTCTCCAGGCATATCTAACCACATGTTGTAACCATTTCCCTTCCGCCCCATTCGTGCCACATGCCCCGCTTCTCCCATCTTCACTGATTTGATTACTTGGACGTTATATGGTGAGGAGTTCCAATCACGAACATCTTCACTGTACAGTTTTCTCAAGCTTCTTGTTCCTTCGCACAAACACTTTCCTCAGCACCTTATTCTTCAACACATTAGCCTACTTATTTACGTTCAAGTGAGAGACCAAGTTTCAAACCCACAGAACACAACAGTCAAAATTATTATTATTTTAAATATTGTAATCTTACGTGTTCTGATGGTAAACGGGAAGACAAGAGAAGTGAACCGAACACAAGCACGAGGTCCCCATATTTTATCTAGTCCTAATTTATTCATGCGCGCAACTTTGGTTTTTTAGTTTATTCCCAAATATTTTAATGACATATTTTCCATGGGTTTATTTTGTTTTTTTTTATTTTGTGACTTACACGTCACACACACACACACACATACACACACACACACACATATATATATATATACATATATACATATGTTCAATTCCTCAAGCTTTATTTCTAGACTACCATCCCTAACAGAAAATGATAAAGTTCCAAACTTAATTACTTTTTTTATATATTCAAAAATTAAAAACAAAATGTATTAATAACACAAATATTAAATTTTTGGGTAATTTATTGCGAGTTAATTGCAAATCTGCTTTAGAATACATTCTCTGAACCGTGCATCGTGATACATATATGTCAGAATAACCAAAGAGATGCACATTTTTTCTCATTAATTTTATTCCAATCACATCGTGTTAGCCGCTAAGCACCCATAGATTCAAGATAAAAATACTGCATGCTGCGTGTACAGAAATAACCAATTGAACAATTATTTTATAGAAACTTGTAGAGGATAGTTTATTTGGAATAAATTAATGAGAAAAAGTGTGCATTTCGTTGGTTATTCTCACGTATCTGCTTTAGAACACTTTACAAACTTTATACTGAAAAATCTGTCGTGTGTCTTTCAAAGCAGCAGTTTACTTTAAACTAGAATATGAATATCCCCGCCAGTGCAATTACAGATAAAAGTCCTGTCTGCTGTCGCATCACAAGACTACAAGACGAGGGCCATTAATGGAGCCGTGAAGTGTTAGCGAAAGTGAGTGGATGAAGCGTCTGTCGTCGAGAGAAAAAGTTTGTACCTTCGGACACTTATCGCACCTTCTGGGATACAATCAGCTGGTACTGGATGGGGGGGGGGGCGAGGGGGAAATAGAGACCGCAACACGAATGCGAACTGTGAGAAACTATAAAGAGACGTAAACGCACTTATCTCTTTGTTTTCTCGTAATTCACAGCGAGTGTTTTCTCTTAGAACTTCGTCCAACTTGCAAGAAACAGAACACCGCAAGGCTAGTAAAGTAAGAATTGGTTACGAATAACATGTAACATCACTGAACTGAAAATTATAGCCCAATACTCTCTTCACTAAGAGAATTAGAACTCAGTTTTGAAAGGAAAAAGATCTGATTTATGTAACAACTCATATCAGCGGCTGTGGGACAAACTGCCATCTACGGAGCAGTGTCACAGATACACGACAGGCAGACATAACTTCACGGCGAATAATGTGCTGTACGACAGAATAAACAGATATGTCGCAAAATTGAGAAGGTGTGCCCTGTTATAGTGTGCCTTTTACGTACATTACACTGAGTTTACACGGTAAATAGTTGCGTAGTATAAATAAAGTCCAGAGCCGGGATATTATAGTCAATATGATTATCCTAAGGCCTGAAAACCTGACACTGTGCAATATAACACAAATCAATAAATACATAATAAAGAGTATAATAAGTCAATGCATTGATGGATTATATTCCTTTATAAAGTATTTTAGAAACACAAAGGGGGCACCACACCCTAAAATTAACAATCCAGGAAATGTAGGTATAATATAATATTGAGGCACTTTGGGAAACCATTTTTGCAGTGGCAAATCAATAAGTATTACGCATTCTGAGTGTGTGTTCCTAGCATTAGGTATCCAGCATGCAATGCGCATGGGCCATATTGTCATCTGTGGTCTGTCTGGCTCTGTAAGGTTTTGTAACTTTCTCGTAAACGGCAGGATTTTCGAGAAAAAAGTTATTGAGCATAAAATGTGTGATTTGATTTTCTGTACGGTTTCTTTCTGAAACATTACTTATTATAGGAAAAACTGAGCGAAAAATATGATCAGAATTGTTTATTGGTCTGCATGTAAAACACCCGTCATCCTTGTCATATTTTAATGATACTGGAATTTTCGCGATATATTTTAGAAAAATACTCAAATACCAAATTTCACGAAAATCTGTCCATTGGAACCGAGTTGTTCCATGCAAACAGACAGACGTGACGAAGCTAATGGTCGCTTTTCTCTGTTTTGCGAATGCGTCTAAAAATCAAATAAATAAAATGGTAAAATAATAATGTCCTAAAATAATCTAGTAATTTTTTTTTATAAATTGACATTTATTGAACTGCATGCTTCATTACTAAAGAGCAATACTACATGCATTGTCGTTAACTGTTACATACTCTCTTCTACTATCTACATAATCTATTTACATTGTGGTTAATATCTGCCATGTCTTGATTCTGAACTATACTTTGTCCAATTTAATGTTGTCCGTGAATTCTTTAAAGTATCTGTAAAATTTAGTACAGAGTTTATCTCTATTCACAGGCCATTTGTCTGTCCGTATCACCACTGCTTTTAGTCTAGATCTTTCTTGCTCTAGAAATTTACATTCATATATAATATGGTCCACTGTTTGATCACCTTCTTCGCAAGAACACATTGGGCTCTCTATTATTCTGTATTTGGACAGGTATGTTTTAATATTGCAGTGTCCAGTAACTATTGCAATAAAGTTAGGGGTTACGTTTATTTTCAATTTCAACCTTTCAGTTATCTTAGGGAAGAAGGATTTTGTTATAGCCCCTTTTGAGGACCTTTCCCATTCTTTTTGCCACTGATTTACACTTTGTTCATTTAAGTCACTCAACACTGCACTCTTTGGTATTCTGGTAAAGCACTAGTAATCTAGTAATATAATATATATACATATATATATATGATGAAACGAAAATACGTTGAGGAGACGGAGCATAAACCTAATTTTACACGGAGGTGAGGGAAGTGTACCTCGAATTCTGTGGTTGGAGAGGGAATGGTGCGTCTCTTTGCCCGCATCTCTGCTTGTTTACATACCTGCAAATGCTCCAGTTTTATACATGACAGAATGTAATTTCGAAGTCTATAGACGACATGTTTCAAAAAGAATAATACAGGAAATACTCTCATCTTGAACCTCATACATGCCTATATGATGATGATGACTATTATTATTATTATTATTATTATTATTATGTTTCTAAAACAGTTCTGGATGTGAAATGTGTTTTCTCACCTTAACTCTTGTAAAATTATCTTCTTGTCGAATCAGACCGTCTGCAATCTGCAAAAATTGAAAGAAGTATAAACAAAAAAAATCCAATTTGACATATATATATGTATATATATATATTAAATAAATGTATGATCCCATCAATGAGTGTAAATATACTTCAGGTTGTAATAACAAAATGAAAACAAAAACAGTTTTTTGATCTAACTGTAAATGTTAAAAATTACGTATGATAAATATGGACGGCATGTTTTTCCTTAGATGGGTACCGAATGATCGTTTATTGACTGAACAAATACGACGGCATGATGTTACCCAAAAAAAAGTTACCATTGTTCCAGATGAATTATTTACACTTCTGTCTCACTCAACTACACGGCTTCACATACAAAAACTCGGTAATCACGAACGTCACAGCATTCAGAACTCTCAAATTTCCACATTTTGTTTTATTTCCAGAAGAAATTCTTATTTAATTTCCCTACAAATTACTCATATGCTTTGTTCGTGTACCGAGCAGAAAAACGAAACAACCCCGTAATAAGAAACAACACAATTCAGGGTCCACCTTGTGTTATAACTAAATGCTCGTGTGTGCGTGCATATGTGGGTGTGAGAAAGAGTTAACAAATACTGTAACGCTGTTTCTAAGTCTCGAAGCCAAGAGTTCAGATCTTTGTCCCGAATATTGTGTATCCTAAGAATTTTTATTGTCTTCCTCATTTTTCCCAAGCAAACGGCATGATACACTTCACGCTAGGCCACAGACGTTCCATTTCACAGGTTTTAGGCTTCATTATTAATTGGTCATTCTTGACACTATCTAGACCATGTAATTAACAGCGTCGCTAAATAAACACTACCAACGAGGAAGCTATGAAAATGGATGCAACAGATTCCTCCGAAGTTCTGCTACATATCATATTACACAGCCTCACATTAAAGGAGAATCTAATGTTCAGAATGAAGGAGATCACATGCCACAATTGGCACTGCATAGCCAACACAGAAGACGAGAATTGGTACTACCGAAACGACGAAGCCGAGAATATGACAAATTTGAAATGTATAAAAATAGGCCTGATCAACTAAAGACTTTGTAGCTGATGATGAACCATGATGACGCCGGCAATGATAATGATAATTATAGGAAGATTACATGTCCAGAAGGGCCAGATACCATCACATTACATGTCCAGAAGGGCCAGATACCATCACATTACATGTCCAGAAGGGCCAGATACCATCACATTACATGTCCAGAAGGGCCAGATACCATCACATTCAACGGCAACGTGCAGCAGAATTACGTCATTACATGTCCAGAAGGGCCAGATACCATCACATTACATGTCCAGAAGGGCCAGATACCATCACATTCAACGGCAACGTGCAGCAGAATTACGTCAGAAATAAGTACATCTGTTTTGCCCTTAAGAACCCTGCAACAAAGAGTTCGGACGGTTTTGGCCAGTGAAGTTAGAGGAGATACGTCTAATTTGATTTCAGTATTTTTTCCAATGCGCGCCTCACACTTAAGGCCCGTATCTGCTGCACACTGTGTGAACATCAACCATCAGCCTACGTCGAGAGTACGTTTTGAATTGGTATGTAATTGCCTTTAATCATGTCTCCCAAAGTGACGCATCTAAATGTCCCATACTGAACTCGAAAAGATGCGGGTTACTTAACTTTCACTGTCACCACTGACATACCTACATCGCTGCCAAGTTAAGTTTCGTCAGACGACAATTACAACGGTTAACAGACACCATATTTAATAGTTTATAGTGTGAGTATCTAATACATTATATTAGAAACGAAGCTACTTTTTGCGGTTCGCTTTACAGAGCTGTCAGTAACGCTGATTACATCTATACGGTCAATGGCAGTGCGAATTACTGATAAATGACACAATGGAGAGGAAATGAAAGGACGTGGGCGAGGGATTAATATGAGGTTTATAAGGACATTTGCTGGCGGGAATTGAGGTTGGATGTAAAGTTATCCTTGTGTACGTCGTGAAAGCTATGAGGAAGTACTCTGTGTTTTCAAATTACATGGAAGATAACTGTCAGATTCATGCATCGGCCGCCTTAGCGCCGGTAAAACAGCCCACAATTCACCGTGGTAGATGGCAGATCTGCCGCACAGCCGGTCCGGAAGCTTCGGAAAAAAGGAAAATTTCTGTCTGTCCTATAAATCGAGCCAAGATTCCTAGGTCGTCCCTCCCTTAACACAGTCACTATACGGGCTGAGGAAAGCTACTAAAACGTACGTTACGGTAGAAGGCAGCCCAGCCGAAATTCAAGGAGGAAACGCCATGAAATTTCTAAATTATTGCTGGTAGATTCAGATGTTGAATGACATTACGTATCGTTTATTTCATAAAACAGAAAATAATATAATATTATCACGATTTTTGACTCTTTATTCGCCTATCTACGTAACAGTGACGTCAAATGTGTCATAGTTTTATCGCAACTCAAAACACAATAAAAATAGGAAAATAAATACAAATATAAAAACACAATAAAAGTAGGAAATTTAATTTTTCGTATTTGTTTATCCATGGTGCAACAGCCCGTAGTGGGCTAAGGCTTCCTCATTATCGAGGCTTTACGATCACACTCAGATACACCACACTCAGTAGGACTCCTCTGGATGAATGATCAGTACAACGCAGAGATGCCTAACAACACATAATACTCACAACGGACGGACAGATAATCTACGTTTCCGGCGGGATTCGAAACTCCAATCCCAACAAGCGAGAGGCCGCATACTCACACCTTAGACGGTGCGGCAAACGGCATCGGCTCACATTATTGGTATTAGAAATATTTTTACTGCTTTCAATATTCACTTTTAAGGGAAACTAAAAATTTCTTGACATATCTTTTTCCTCTCCTCTATGACATTAGTGAAATGGCTCCCACGACCAATGCTTGTTGTAAAAGCGTCAGAGAGAATATAAACTATCACGAGATACGAGCAAATTAAGGGAAGATTGCAGTTAAAGAATTGTGTTACCAGGAAAAAGAAGAAAAAAAAACCTACATGCATGTAGCAGGCACATACGTGTATTATACAACAATTAAAGGTATTAGTCCAAGCCCATTAGAGAAGCTGCAGATAGAGACATTATATACTTTGTGAGACTGAATTTATGCAGCCAAGAAGACTGTACAAATATTAATGTGTTATGGGGTAAATGATTCTGACTGTTCTGCCTCATATTGCTTCTCTGAATATACTCAACAGATTACAACTGAAATGACATAAATTTCCAGAAGAATGTACTACTAATACTGATTCTCACGGCTGGGAGAACATCAAATCTCAAACATGCCACACATTTCATATTACCGAATAAAAAAATAAAAAGTAAAGATGTCCCGCGACAGGCCGAGGTGGCCCAAGGGGTTCCGGGTATATTAAGGCCCCGGATTATCTTGACGTTTCGGCACTACAAGGGTGGTAGGTCGTCAGCCAAAGGCACCGGCCGCCTTTACCTCAGGATAAATCCCTGGTATTCACTTTCGGAGGCTGAGTCGACCTCAGGGCACATGGTTCTGTTGGGGGTAGCACGGAAAAAATCCCCAGTGACACCACCAGGAATCGATCCCCGGACTGTCCGACTAGTAGCGCAGCGCCTTAACTACTACGCTACCCCAGGCCCCATATTACCGAATACATTTAAATATTAAGGACACTCTCTCTTGGAACATGACGCCGTGCAGTCTGGCAGGTACTTATTGACGTTCTCCTTATTCACAAACATGGCTCTTTCAAATGCTAAACAAGAATATGATCCAATGAGCGAAATTAACATTATATTATGGTATTTGCCAATTGTCTGTGATTTATAATTCAGATTTCTTAAGAGTTACCGCCTTCCGAATTTGTTTCCATTTTCAAATTTTTCGTGATTCATCAAAGCAGCAAACCTGATATATCTCTAAGTAGCATTTGCAGTAAGATTTTCTTGTTGTGATATTCTTTTATGAGACATAAAGGTTATTTTTCCTTGCCCTCTCTAGCAAAACGTACATGTTCTACAAGTTCTCCCATATACTGCCCCTCCGTATGGCTGTGGGAGAAGAAACGTTACTGAATTTATGTTTGTCTGCTTCATATTAAGGACTTGGTTGTTACTATTACAAAGTTCGTTGCTAGCTAATGAGCAGATTTTGTACGTTGCCTTGGTAACGGGACAGTACACAAAGAATCTTTGTCTATGTATTGCTGTAGAAAGCAATCCCAGTCAGCACGCTTGCCGTCCTCAGTGACTAAAGCGTTGTTCAAAAACTAAATAATTGAGTCACAGGACATGATATATAGGCATAAAGAATAATTCTGTCATCTTCGGCACCTTCAGGTATGCCAGTTACTGATGAACACTTAGAGATTTAGAATAAAATGCACTGGGCAAAAAATATATTTAGTTTTTGATAAGAGACACATAGGTATTTGAATGCGCCTAAAAATGTTAGTCTTTTATTAAAAATTATTTCTTATTTCCACGTAAGTTATTTAATTTCATTAACTTACAAGATACTGTAAGAATCGCAGAAACCGATAGTGCTGGTAAAGATGTTAGTCTAGAAATAAAAGTGGACTAAAAATTGAAGTAAATTTTACCCTAGAATAGGCCATGGAGACCCAGAGGGAGAGTAGAGGTATAGGTCTACTCTTTCTTTAACTTTGGCGCAAGATGAAGGTGGGTGGCCAACGCCAGCCCTGGCCTCTTTGCACCCGGGAATGAGAGTCGGTTTCTACTCTACAGTAGGAAAAGTGGTCCCAGGGTCGGTCCAGACGGGCGCGGAAAATCTCTCCTTCGCCCAGACTGGACCTCCGGACCGTCCAGCCCGACAGACCTCCAGAACCTAATAGTTCTTCAGTTAGTCACGAACGTCCCTAAATGTTGTGGAAACTCCCGAAACACGTGGGTAGAGGTGTCTAAGAAAAAAAAATGTATTTCATTCTTTAAACTATTGTATATGGTACTCCTTCATTCTTATATAACTATATTTCGTTTTGTTTTATATTTTCCCCCTTCAAGTAGTTGGGGAAATCCTGAAAAATGTCGTGTATTCCGTTATTAAAGTATCTTCTCATAAAATCTGCAGGAAAAGAAATATATTACGAGAAATAAAACAAGTGGCAGAAGTCACGTCCTTGTATTCACATAACACAAGGCACAGAGAGTGAGAGTTTGCTTGGTAGTTTGAGAAAACAGCTGGTGTTGTGGAAGCTCTTTCCCCAGTCTGACAATAAACCAGAGAGCAGGTATCCCCAGTAACATGGCAGCATCTCAGTTCAGCTTTATTGCTGTCGCCACGGTTCTGTTCGTTCAAGTATAGTTTCTTGCGCACTACAGGGATTTTGTTTCGCACAGGGATATGAATGCTAAAGCTCTCAAAAGGAGTTCCTTACAAACCTCGTGCTAAAAGTCGTGGTTGAATCTCAGAAAAGACATTCGCTCCTTTCAGGCAGATGGACATGTCCATTTGATCGAACGAGGAACAGAGATGTGACCTAAACTGTTTAGCAACACGGATAATTCAGATAAAATTCTCTTGCCTAATTTCAGGTACACAGCTAGTACTGCCTGCACATCAAGAGTTACCCCCACTACTGCTACACCTTCGCTTTCTGTCCTGGCGTGCTGGCACACGTAATGAATTCTGGCACAATGCATACACAGTACTAAATCCATAGACAAGAATTCCTCACCAGCCAACACTAGCACCATCACAAAACAACGTTTACTTGAAATTTACCTTGCTCAAAACTTTCTTCTACATGTTTCGACAAGAAAGTCGCTATGTTCAGTTGGAAGAAATGTATTTACTATTAAATACCTGCTCAATTAGCCGGTCCCAGTGGCCGCGCGGTCTAAGGCGTAGGTCTACGGCCGCTCACCTGCTGAGATCGTGGGTTCGAGTCCCACCGGGAGCATGGATATATGTCCGTTGTGAGTGTTGTGTGTTGTCAGGTAGAGGTCTCTGCGACGAGCTGATCACTCGTCCAGAGGAGTCCTACAGACTGTGGTGTGTCGTTGTGTGTGATCTA